>Ga0307515_10000050_pt1 | contig 275624 bp, 235 predicted proteins | sample 17_EM_MG_FD_194513 | JGI IMG/M metagenome (GOLD analysis project Ga0307515, IMG submission 194513) | Populus trichocarpa ectomycorrhiza microbial communities from riparian zone in the Pacific Northwest, United States - 17_EM | ecosystem: Host-associated > Plants > Roots > Unclassified...
GAGGGGCAGTTCGCGGTGATCGAGGCGGTCCACAAGGCGCTGCCCGTCCACGAGAACAGCGAGGCGCTGTGGGAGCGCATGACGGCCGCGTACCGGGACGCGCTGCACACCGCCGCCCGCCATCTGCACAGCCTCACTCCCCCGCCGTCCCACTCGGCGAAGGAGACCGGTGACCTCCTGTGGTACTGGTTCGGCCCCACCGGGTGGCGCGCACTCGTGGTCGAGAACGGCTGGTCGTGGGACCGGGCGGAGGAAGTCCTCTGCGGCACGGCGGTCGCCACACTTCGCTGACGGCGACCGCCCTCAAGCCACGGTCTCGCTCAGGCCCCGACGTACGCCGCCAGGTGCTCCCCCGTGAGCGTCGAGCGGGCCTCGACCAGGGCGGCCGGTGTTCCCTCGAAGACGATCTTGCCGCCGTCGTGGCCGGCGCCGGGGCCGAGGTCGATGATCCAGTCGGCGTGGGCCATGACCGCCTGGTGGTGTTCCACGACGATGACCGACTTCCCGGAGTCGACCAGCCGGTCGAGCAGACCGAGGAGTTGCTCGACGTCGGCGAGGTGGAGGCCGGCGGTGGGCTCGTCGAGGACGTAGACGCCGCCCTTGTCGGACATGTGGGTGGCCAGCTTGAGGCGTTGGCGTTCGCCGCCGGAGAGAGTGGTGAGCGGCTGGCCGAGGCTGAGGTAGCCGAGGCCCACGTCGGCGAGCCTGGTCAGGATCTTGTGCGCGGCCGGTGTCGCCGCCTCGCCCGCGCCGAAGAACTCCTCGGCCTCGGTCACCGACATGGCGAGCACCTCGCTGATGTCCCGGCCGCCGAAGTGGTACTCCAGCACGGACGCGTCGAACCGTTTCCCCTCGCAGTCCTCGCAGGTGGTGGCCACGCCGGCCATCATCGCCAGGTCGGTGAAGATGACGCCGGCGCCGTTGCAGGTGGGGCACGCGCCCTCGGAGTTGGCGCTGAACAGGGCCGGCTTCACGCCGTTGGCCTTGGCGAAGGCCTTGCGGATCGGTTCGAGGAGTCCGGTGTACGTCGCCGGGTTGCTGCGGCGCGAGCCGCGGATGGCGCCCTGGTCGACCGACACCACGTTCTCGCCGGCCGGGATAGACCCGTGCACCAGCGAACTCTTGCCGGAGCCCGCGACGCCCGTGATGACGGCAAGGACGCCGAGCGGAATGTCGACGTCCACGTCGTGGAGGTTGTTGGTCGCGGCGCCGCGGATCTCCAGCGCGCCGGTGGGCTTCCGCGTCGACTCCTTGAGGGAGGCCCGGTCGTCGAAGTGCCGGCCGGTGATGGTGCCGCCGGTGCGCAGTCCCTCGACGGTGCCCTCGAAGCAGACGGTGCCGCCCGCCGTACCGGCGCCGGGGCCGAGGTCGACGATGTGGTCGGCGATCGCGATGGTCTCCGGCTTGTGCTCGACGACGAGCACGGTGTTGCCCTTGTCGCGCAGGCGCAGCAGCAGGTCGTTCATGCGCTGGATGTCGTGCGGGTGCAGTCCGATGGTGGGCTCGTCGAAGACGTACGTGACGTCGGTGAGCGAGGAGCCGAGGTGGCGGATCATCTTGACGCGCTGTGCCTCGCCGCCCGACAGCGTGCCGGCCGGCCGGTTCAGCGAGAGGTAGCCGAGGCCGATCTCGACGAACGAGTCGAGGGCCTGTCGCAGCGCGGCGAGCAGCGGCGCCACGGACGGCTCGTCGAGGCCGCGCACCCAGTCCGCCAGGTCGCTGATCTGCATCGCGCAGGCGTCGGCGATGCTGATGCCCTTGATCTTCGAGGAGCGGGCGCCCTCGTTCAGGCGGGTGCCGTCGCAGTCGGGGCAGGTGGTGAAGGTGACGGCGCGGTCCACGAACTCCCGGATGTGCGGCTGCATGCCCTCCCGGTCCTTGGCGAGCATCGACTTCTGGATGCGCGGGATCAGACCTTCGTAGGTCATGTTGATGCCCGCGATCTTCATCCTGGTCGGCTCGCGGTGGAGGAAGTCCTGCAACTCCTTCTTCGTGAACTTGCTGATCGGCTTGTCCGGGTCGAAGAAGCCGGACTCGCTGTAGAGCCGGGAGTTCCAGCCGCCTCCGGTGTAGCCGGGGACGGTGATGGCGCCCTCCGCAAGGGACTTGGAGTCGTCGTAGAGCTGGGTGAGGTCGAGGTCGGTGACCGAGCCCCGGCCCTCGCAGCGCGGGCACATGCCGCCGGTGATGCTGAAGCTGCGGCGCTCCTTGACCTTCTGTCCGCCGCGTTCCATGGTGACCGCGCCCGCGCCGCTGATCGAGGCGACGTTGAAGGAGAAGGCCTTGGGCGAGCCGAGGTAGGGCTTGCCGAGCCTGCTGAAGAGGATGCGGAGCATCGCGTTGGCGTCGGTGGCGGTGCCGACCGTGGAGCGCGGGTCGGCGCCGAGCCGTTGCTGGTCGACGATGATCGCGGTGGTCAGTCCGTCGAGGACGTCGACCTCGGGGCGGGCCAGCGTCGGCATGAAGCCCTGCACGAAGGCGCTGTACGTCTCGTTGATCAGCCGCTGCGACTCGGCGGCGATCGTGTCGAACACGAGCGAGCTCTTGCCCGAGCCGGAGACACCGGTGAACACCGTCAGCCGGCGCTTCGGGATCTCGATGCTGACGTCCTTGAGGTTGTTCTCGCGCGCCCCGTGCACGCGGATCAGGTCATGGGTGTCGGCAGCGTGCGGCTCGGACGACCGCGGGTCCGTCCTCGTGGCCTTGCTCATCGTGTCTTCCCTCCGTGTCCACCGGGCCGGCCCGTCGTCGGGTCCGCCGGCTGCCCCCACGCTAGAGGTGCGGTGCGGGTCCGCGCTTCTCGAATCCTGACCGAAGGGACAACCGTCCCGCCTACTGATCGCCGCGCAGATACCGGGTGACCATGTCCACCAGCTCCTGCTCGAACGTCTCGACCGGGACGGTCCGCGGGTCGGCCATGAGCTTGTGGGTGTTGATCTCGACGGTGAACACGATCAGCTCGGCCGCGGTGTCGAAGTGCCGCACATGGACGTCCGGGTGCCGGGCGAGGAGGTCGCGCACCTGAGCGACGCGAGCCTTTCCGTGCCGCTCGACCGTGTCGCGCAGTTCCTGCGAGACCGGTGCCTCTTCCATCATGATCCGCAGCAGTTGCGGGTCGTCGCGGTGGTTGTCGATCGCGTCGCGGACGAGCGCCCGCACCGTCGCCTCCAGCGTGCCGGGAGACAGGTCGAGCTGATCGGCCTGGGTCCACATGCCGCGGTCGATGTGCCGCACCAACAGCTCGGCGAGGACGGCGTCCTTGTTCGGGAAGTACTGGTACAGCGAGCCGATGGAGACGCGGGCGCGTTCGGCGATGCGGTTGGTGGTGCCCGCCGCGTAGCCGTGCTCGGCGAAAACGTGAGCAGCGGCGGTGAGGATCCGCTCGCGGGTGAGTTCGGCGCGCACCTGGCGGGGCTTGCGACGTGGCTGGAGACGGTGGTCGGCCGACGGCATCCAGGTGCCTCCTCGAGGCGCGAAAAGCGAGTAGCCAAAGAGCTGAGCCATTGCTCACAATATAGCCATGAGCTGCGAGAACAAGGCCATGGCCGATCGCGGCCCGGTCCGCTCGGGCTCGGGCTCCGGCTCCGGCTCCGGCTCCGGCTCCGGCTCCGGCTCCGGCTGAGAGGAATCCCCGTGCGGCGAGCGAACCCGTGGAGCGCCCTGCGTCGGCTGACGACGGAGGCCGAGGTCGAGGCGACGGTCGGCCGCCCCGCGTCGGTGATCATGCTCAAGCAGATCAGTGCCCTCGACGAGGGCTGCCGGACCGTCCTCGCCGGCTGCCCGATCGCGGCCGTCGGATACCGGGACGCCGACGGCACCAGCAGGACGACCTTCGTCGGCGGCACACCGGGTTTCGCCCGCGTCCACTCGCCCACACGCCTCTCGTTCGCCTTGCCCGGGCCCGGCGACCCGCACGGTCCGATCTCGTTCTTCTTCCTCCTGCCGGGCGTCGGGGAGGTCCTGCGGGTCAACGGCTCGGTGGCCGCGCGGCAGGGCGCGGAGACGACCGTCGACATCCGGGAGGCGTACGTGCACTGCGCGCAGGCCGTCCTCCGGTCCCGCCTGTGGCAGCCGCCCTCCCCGGCCGCCCCGGCCGAGCCGGTCGCCGGGATCACGGGGGACGGGCCCCTGTGCCGACCCGGTGTCGTGGAGTTCCTGGCCGCCGCTCCCTTCCTCGCCCTGTCCACGTGGGACAACTCCGGCGGCAGCGACACGAGTCCGCGCGGGGACCGACAGGCGGTGGCCCGTGTCCTGGACGGCCGCACGCTCGTCGTCCCGGACCGGAAGGGCAACAAACGCGCCGACACGCTCCACAACCTGCTCCGGGACGACCGGCTGTCGTTCGCCGCGCTCGTGCCGGGCCGCAGCGGTGTGCTCCAGGTCCGCGGCCGGGGCGCGATCACCGACGATCCCGCGCTGCTGGAGACGATGGCGCTGCGCGGGATGCCGCCGCACCTGGCGCTGCTCATCGACGTCGAGCACGCCGAGGTGACCGGCAACGACGCCGTGGCGCGCTCGCGGCTGTGGACCCCCGGCGCCCACCTCGGCCGGGACACGGTGCCCGACCTGATGGCGCTGGGCGGAGAGCACCTCGCCGCCGGTTCGGCCGCCGCCGAGGGCGGTCCGCCCGCGTTCCTGCTGCGGGCCGTCGGAGCGATCCCGGGGATGACCCGCCTGCTGCGGCTGGTGATCGACCGTCTCTACCGTTCCGGCCTGCGGAAGGAGGGCTACGAGGACGACGCGCCCACAACGCGCGGGCGGCACCGCGGCTTCCCGCGCCGCCGCCCCGCCGACGCCGGACGTCCGGTCACCGGCGGACGGGCGGTCACCGGCGGACGGGTGGAGGATCCGCTGCGGGAGGTGCGCGTCGCCGAGATCCGCGGCGAGACGCCGAGCGCGGTCACCCTCGTGCTGGGGGACGTGGGCGAGAACCCGGGATCGTTCGACTTCCGGCCCGGCCAGTTCTTCACCCTGGTCGCCGACATCGGCGGACGCCCGGTGCGACGGGCCTACTCGGCGTCGTCGGCACCCGGTTCGCCCCGGCTGGAGATCACCGTCAAGCGCGTCGAAGGCGGCCGGTTCTCCACCCACGCGCACCAGAGCCTCCGGGTCGGCGACCGCATCGCGGTGCGCGGTCCGTCCGGGTCCTTCCACGCCGAGCCACAGCCGCCGGACGAAATCGTGCTGGTCGCGGCGGGCAGCGGCGTGACACCGATGATGAGCATGATCCGCACGCGGCTCGCCGTCGGGTCGGGCCGCGACCGGATCGCGCTGCTCTACAGCAGCCGCACCACCCAAGAGGTCATCTTCGCCGAGGAGTTGACCCGGTTGGTGAAGGACAACCCCGGCCGGCTGTCGGTCACCCACGTCCTGACCCACCGGGACGGGCGCCTCGACGCGGACGGCGTACGTCGCTGGATCACCGGTCTGTCCCCAGCGCTGGGCGCCCATTACTACACCTGTGGTCCGGTCCCGCTGATGGACGCCGTCCAGGACGTCCTGACCGGCCTGGGAGTCCCGGCGGAACAGGTGCACCACGAGCGCTACACCAGCGGCGCGGACACCGGGACCGTGGGGACGGTGCCGCAGGAGATGGTCGTGGAGGAGGACGGGCGCCGCGTCGGCACGGCGGTCGTCGAGCCCGGCCAGACACTGCTGGACGCGGGACTCGCCGCGGGGCTGCCGATGCCGTACTCCTGCACGGTCGGCAACTGCGGCGACTGCATGGTGCGGCTCCGCACCGGAGAGGTCACCCTGAACGAGCCGAACTGCCTCACGCCGCGGCAGCAGGCCGACGGCTATGTACTGGCGTGCGTGAGCTGTCCCCTGTCCAAGGTCACCCTCGACATCACCGACCCGTGACCGCGCTCGTCACCGGGGGAGAGAGAACTTGTTCACCTCCTCGCAACCGCCCTTTGGATCCACATACTTACAGTGTGGATCCCCACAGCTGATCCCCCGCACCCGCCCATGATGCACTCCTGGAACGGATCACGCCGATGCGCCGGCCGCCCCACCCGTACCCCTCATGACCCGCCACGGCGTCCGCAGGATCGTGCCCCTGTTGCTGGGCTGGGAGGAACTCCCCAAGTCCGTCTCGGTGCACGGCGCCCCGTACGAGGAACGCGTGCGTGAACCGGTACCGGCCGTGCTCCTGGAGTGCGACGGCGGCTGGCTGCTGCTCGACACCGGCTTCAACACGGCACTGCTCCGGGACCCGGCCCTGCGCCGCCGCTTCTACGGCTCCCCCAACTACCGGCCGATCCTGCCGGGCCCCGGCGAGCCCCTGGAGGAGGCGCTCGACGCCGCCGGCATCCCGATGGACGCGATCCACGCGGTGGCCGTCAGCCATCTGCACGCCGACCACGCGGGCGGGCTCAAGCACTTCGCGGGCCGGGTGCCGGTGCACGTACAGCGCGAGGAACTCGCCTACGGCCTCTCCGGCCGGCCGGAGGTCGAGCGCAACTCCATCTTCCGCGTCGACTTCGACGACCCGCGTATCGACTGGCAACAGGCCGACGGAGACGCGGAGTTGGCCCCGGGCGTGACCGCCGTACTGACCGCCGGGCACACCCCAGGACACCAGAGTTTCGTCGTCGACCTCGCGGGCGGCGGCGGCTTCGTGTTCGCCTTCGACGCCGCCGACCTCACCGAGAACATCGAGCACGAGCGCCCGATCGGCGCCTCGATCGGTGTCGACCCGGAGAGCACCGTCGAGCCCATCCGCCGCCTCAAGCGCATCGCCGCCGATCGCGGCTACGAGCTGATCCCCGGCCATGACCCCGTGGTCTGGCCGGAGTTGATGAGCCGCAAGGGCGTCCCACGCGCATAGCCGGTGCCGGCCGGTTCGCACCCACAGGCCGGTTCACACGCCTTTAACACCCGGGACACGAGAGCGACCCTGTGGCCCGTGAACATGTTTTTGGATCCAATCTCAACACTTTGAGATCCATTATTCGAGGATCGGTGCCCAAGGAGGCCCACATGCCGGACCAGTCAGCTGGATCGTCCTCACCCGGCTCCGCCCCGGCGACGGCGTCGCGCCGCACCATGCTCCGGGGTGCGGGGCTCCTCGGCGTGGGAGTCGGCTTCGGGCTCCCCGCCCTGCTCAGTGCCTGCGGTGCCGCGGCCGACGACGCCAAGGGAAGCAGCAAGGGCGGCACGCTGACCCTGGCCATCGACGCGACCAGCGCGGTCAACGACCCGTCGTTCTACACCTCGTTGGGCGACTGGATGGCCGTCGACTGCATCTGTCGGGGCCTGACCTTCATCTCCTTCGAGACCAACGAGCCCACCCCGGACCTGGCCAAGAGCTGGACGATCTCCGACGACCAGCTCACCTACACCTTCGCCCTGCGCGAGGGCGTCAAGTTCCACGACGGCACCACGCTGACCGCGGCGGACGTCCTGGCCAGCCTGGGCCGGCAGTTCGACGAGAAGGACAAGACGCTGCCCAAGGGCGCCACCCGCCCGCTGTCCGACCTCGGCGCGAACGTCGCCTCGCTGACCGCCCCGGACGACATGACCGTCAAGATGGTCCTCAAGAAGCCGGACCGCACGACCCTCGGCCAGCTCTCCGACATCGGCGGCCGCATCATCTCCAAGGCCGCGCTGAAGAAGTACGGCGCCGACATCGGCAAGCACCTCGTCGGCACCGGCCCCTTCGCCTTCTCGGCCGCCACCTCCGGCCAGTCGATCACCCTCACGGCCTTCGACGACTTCCGCCTCGGCAGACCGCCCGTCGACCGGCTGGTGCTGCGCCAGGTCCAGGACCCGTCGACGATCGTCAGTTCCCTGCTCAGCGGCGACATCTCGGCCACCCAGTTCACCCCGTACTCCGCCGCCGCGCAGCTGCGCAAGGACGACTCGGTGACGGTCTACAAGACGCCGTACAACGCCAACGCCATCCTGATGATCGACGCCCGCCGCGTGCCCGAGCTGAAGGTCCGCCAGGCCATCAACCTCGCGATCGACCGCAAGTCCATCCTCGACCAGGCCTTCTACGGCGTCGGCGCCCTGCCCGGCGGCTACGCGATCCCGCCCGCGCAGAGCGGCTACGACACGAGCCTCGCCGACCTCAGCACCCAGGACACGGCCAAGGCGAAGCAGCTCGTCGCCGAGGCCGGAGCCGGTGGCCGGCGTATCCGGCTCATGGCGGCGAGCGACTCCTGGCACCCGAAGGCCGCGCAGATCGTCGCCCAGAACCTGACCGACGTCGGCTTCAAGGTGGTCACGACGTCCGTCGACCCGGCCACCTACTTCACCCGGCTCCTCGACGGCAAGGACGACTACCACGACCTGATGATCTGGGAGCGCAACACCTACGTCCCGGACGCCAACGACATGGTCGGCGCCATGGCCAGCCCCACCGGGCTCTACGGCGCGACGATCACCGGCATGGACACGCTCAAGGACGCCGCCTCGCTCCAGGCGGAGCTGGACACGGCCAAGAACCTGCCCCTCGGCGCGCAGCGCACGGCTGCCTACACGAAGATCCAACGCCGTTGGGCCGAGGACTACATGGTCCTGTCGATGCTGGCCTGCTTCGCCAACCTGGTGGTCAGCGGCTCTCACGTGAAGCACATGAACACGGCGGCGCTGGCCAACCACCGCTGTTACATGGAGAAAGCCAGTGTCTGACACCACGACCGCTCCACCACCCGTGGCGACCGTGCGGCACTCTCCGTCCGCCCTCGCCGGGCGGAGAGTCCGCGCCGTCTGGCGTCGGCGCCGGCTGGCGCGGTCCTGGCCGGCCGTGCTGTCCTGGGCCGTCCTGATCGCACTGGTGCTGGTGGCCGTCGTAGGGCCGCTGTTCGTCCAGGCGGACCCGCTGCGGCAGACCTCGTCGGCGCTGTTGCCGATGGGATCGGCGGGGCATTTCTTCGGCACGGACGACCTGGGCCGCGACGAACTGGCCCGACTGGTGCACGGCGCCCGCCCGTTGCTGCTGGTCGCGTTCGCGGCCACGGCGCTGGCGGCCGTCGTGGGCACGGGGATCGGGCTCGTCGCCGGGTACGCGGGCGGGGTAGTGGAGCAGGTCCTGATGCGGATCGTGGACCTCGCGCTCGCGTTCCCGTCCATCCTCCTCGTCATCCTGCTGGTGGCGGCCGCGGGGCCGGGCACGGTGAGCCTGGTCTTCGGCATCGGGGTGTCCCTCGCGCCCGGCCTGGCCCGACTCGCCCGCGCCCTGACGGCCCGCGAGGCGGCGCGTGACTACGTCGTCGCCTCCAAGCTGGGCGGCACCCGCACCCTGCGCATCCTCGCCCGCGAACTCCTCCCGAACATCGCGGGCCCGATGCTCGCCCAGGTCGTCATGACCCTCTCGATCGCGGCCGGTTTCGCCGCCGGCCTCTCCTACCTCGGCCTCGGCATCCAACCCCCGCAGCCCGACTGGGGCTACATGGTCCAGGCGGGCCAGGAGTTCCTCTACACGGCACCCCGACTGGTCGTCCTCCCCGCGACGTTCACACTGCTCTTCGTCGTCGCCTGCAACTTCGTCGGCGACGATCTCCGTGACGCCCTCGACGTACGGGGGCCGGCATGACCACCGCTCTGCTCCCCCTCCCCCGGCCCAAGTGGGCAGCGGGAACAGCCCTGTTGGTCCTACGACGGCTCGCGGTCATCCCCGTCGTCCTGTTCGCGCTGGCCAGCCTGGTGTTCCTCGCGATGCGCCTGCTCCCCGGCTCACCGGCGACCTCGCTCGCGGCCGGCGGCAACAACCTCTCCGCGTCCCAACTGGCGGTGAACGAGGCACGCGTCAACAAGGCACTCGGCCTCGACCGACCACTGATCGTCCAGTACGGCAGCTTCCTCAACGACCTGGTGCACCTGCGGCTCGGCACCTCGTTCTACGGCTCGAACAGCGTCCTGGGTCTGCTCGGCGACGCGCTCCCCGCCACCATCGAGCTGACGCTCGCGGCGATGACGATCGCGGTCCTGCTCGGTGTCGTCACCGGAGTCATCGCCGCGCTGCGCAAGGGCAGTTGGATCGACAACTCGACCCGTGCCGTGGCCACGGTGAGCTTCTCGCTGCCGTGGTTCGCACTGGGCGTGCTCGGCATCGTCGTGTTCGGCGTGTGGCTGCGCTGGCTCCCGGTGCTCGGCCGACTGCCCAGCTCGCTCGACTACAACCCGACGACCAACTTCGTGCTCCTGGACGCGATTCTGCAGAACCGCCCCGAGCTGGTGTGGCCCTGGATCCAGCATCTGATCCTGCCCGCCGTCACGTTGGCGCTGTCGATGGCCGGGTTCATCACCCGCATCGTGCGCGCCTCCGTGCTGGAGGTTCTCGACGACGACTTCGTGCGGACCGCCCGGATGAAGGGCCTGAGCGAGGGCGTGGTGATCCGTCACCACGTGCTGCGCAACTCCTGGCTGCCCATCGTGACCGTCCTCGGGCTCCAGTTCGGCTCCCTGCTGGGCGGTTCGGTGATCACCGAGACGGTCTTCTCGTACGCCGGTGTCGGCCGCCTGCTCGTGCAGGGCGTCCTGCAACGCGACTACCCCGTCGTGCAGGGCGCCGCCCTCGCCATCGCCCTCCTCTTCACCCTGGTCAACCACGCGGTGGACCTGCTGTACACGGTCCTCGATCCGCGGCTACGGAAAGGATGACCCACATGGACATCGTGCTGGTTCACGGTGCCGGCGGACGGCCGACGACCTGGTCGGCGGTCCAGCCCCTGCTGGCCGCCAGCGGCCACCGGCTGTTCACCGTCACCAACCCGATGACCTCGCTGGAGGACGACATCGCCAACACGGCGGCCGTGTTGGAGGAGACGACGGGCCCGGTGCTGCTGGCCGGACATTCCTACGGTGGTGCGGTCATCAGCAACGTCGGCCGCGATCCGCGGGTCAAGGGCCTTGTCTACATAGCCGCGTTCGGGCCGGACGAGGGCGAGACGGTCAACGAGATCGTCGAACGGTACGAGGAGGCCGAGATCTCCAAGTACATGCAGCGCGGACCCAACGGTGAGTGGAAGTCCGAGACGAGCGAGGCGTTCTGGGCGGAGATAGGTCCCGATCTCTCGGCGGAGCAGCGGGCCGTCGTGGAGGCGGAGGGGCGCAAGGCGGACAACCTCATCTTCACCCAGCCGACCGGCGCACCGGCCTGGCGCACGCTGCCCAGTTGGTATCTGGTCGCGGACGACGACCGCACGCTCCGCCCGGAGATCCAGAACGACATGTCGGCCCGGATGAAGGCGACCGTCGAGCATGTGCCGGGCAGTCACTACACGACCCTCGTATGGCCGGAGCGCGTCGCCGACCTGATCCACACGGCGGCCGTGGCCGTGGGCGAGGCCTCATGACGTCGGCGCCCGTGCTCGAAGTCCGGGACCTGCGCGTCCAGTTCGACGTTCCGGGCGGCCGGCTGCCGGCTGTGGACGGAGTGGACCTGACCCTCCACCGGGGTGAAGTCCTCGCGCTGGTGGGCGAGTCGGGGTCCGGGAAGTCCGCCCTGTCGATGAGCCTGGTCGGCCTGAACCGCGGCCCCCGCACCCACATCAGCGGTGCGGCGACCTTCAAGGGCAGTGACCTCATCGCCGCCTCCGAACGGGAGTTGCGCGGCGTGCGCGGCAAGGACATCGCGGTCGTGTTCCAGGACGCGCTGGCCGCGCTCAACCCGCTGCACCGGGCGGGCGCCCAGGTCTCCGAGATGATCCGCGCCCACCGCGATATGACACGGGGTCAGGCGATGGACCGGGCCGTGGAGTTGCTCGGCGAGGTAGGCATCGCCGGCCCGGACCGCACGGCCCGCGCCTACCCGCACCAATTGTCCGGGGGCATGCGGCAACGCGTGATGATCGCGATGGGCCTGGCCAACGACCCGGCGGTACTGATCGCCGACGAGCCCACCACCGCCCTCGACGTCACCATCCAGGCTCAGGTACTCGCCGTACTCAAACGCGTCCAGCGCGACCACGGCACCTCTGTGCTGCTGATCACCCACGACCTGGGCGTCGTCGCCGAGGTCGCGGACCGGGTGGCGGTGATGTACGCGGGCCGGATCGTGGAGCAGGGGCTGCGCGAGGAAGTGCTGTTCCAGCCCCAACACCCCTACACCATGGGCTTGTTGGGTTCCGTCCCGCCGATCGACGGCCCTGTCGTACGACGACTGCCGACCATCGCGGGCAGTCCGCTGACCGGGCTGGAGCGGCCGTCCGGATGCGCGTTCGCGCCCCGGTGCCCGTTCGTCCACGACGCGTGTTCCGAGCGGCCGGTGCTGCGACAACGGCACGGCGAGGACGGTCACTTGGACGCCTGTGTGCTGCCCTCCCCCGCCCGCGCCACGGCCCGCTCCCTGGGAGGCATCTCATGACCGCCGCGCTCATCCAGGCCCGCGAGTTGCGGGTCGAGTACCCGGGCCGCGCGGGCGGTCGGGTCAGGGCGCTGCGGGACGTCGACCTCGACATCCTCCAGGGCGAGACCCTCGGCCTGGTCGGCGAGTCGGGGTGCGGCAAGTCCACGCTCGGCCGGGCGCTGTTGCGCGTGATCGAACCCGCCTCGGGCCGCATCGAGTTCGACGGCACCGACCTCACCCGGCTGCGCGGGCGCCGACTGCGCCGTACGCGCGCCGAGTTGCAGATGGTGTTCCAGGACCCGTTCGGTTCCCTGAACCCGCGCCGCAGGATCGCCGACATCGTCGCCGAGCCCCTGTTGCGGGCCCGCGGCGCCACTCGTGCCGAGGCAGCGAAGGCGGTGGCCGAGCTGCTCGACCTCGTCGGTCTCGGCGCCGAGGCCGGCGGGCGCAGGCCGCACGAGTTCTCCGGGGGACAGCGTCAACGCATCGGCATCGCAAGGGCGTTGGCCTCGTCACCGCAGTTCGTGGTGGCCGACGAGGCGGTCTCCGCGCTGGACGTGTCGATCCAGGCACAGGTGCTGAACCTGCTGTCGGACCTGGTCCGCGACCGCGGCCTGACGATGCTGTTCATCTCGCACGACCTGGGCGTCGTGCGGCACATCGCCGACCGGATCGCGGTGATGTATCTCGGCCAGATCATCGAGGTCGCCTCCCGGGACGACTTCTTCGACGCCCCCGCGCATCCCTACAGCCGCGCGCTGCTGTCCTCCGTGCCCGTGCTGCGGCCCGGAGAGACCCGGCAACAGGCGGTGCTGGAGGGCGAGTTGCCCGATCCGGCGAATCCGCCCGAGGGCTGTCTGTTCCGCACCCGGTGCCCCATCGCCACCGAGCGGTGCCGCACCCACGCGCCCGAGCTGCGTGAGATCGCGCCGGGCCGCAGTGTGCGCTGCCATCTGCCCCTGGTCCCCAGCGAGCAGCACCTCGCGAGTAGCGACTAGCCCGTACCGAGTAAGGACGAACCGCCTTGATCATCGACGCGTACAACACCACTCAGGACGTCCGCGGCCGTTCCGACTACCTCACCGGCGCCCGCAAGGGCCAGGCCCCGCCGCCGTACAAACCCTTCGAACCGCGCCGCATCCTCGACCGGATGGACGCGGCCGGAGTGGACATGGCGATGGTGTGCTCGCTCGCGCAGCGCATCGAGAACGACTTCATCGCCTCGCTGGTGGCCTCGTACCCGGACCGGTTCTTCGGGTTCGGGCAGGTGATGCCGCAGGCCGACGACGCCCTCGACGAGATCGACCGGATGGCCGACGCGGGCCTGGTCGGGCTGAAGCTGCACCCGAGTCTGCACGGCTATCACGTCGCCGATCACGGGCTCCTCGACCCGGTCTTCGAGGCGTGCGCACGGCGCGGGCTGCTGGTGCTGATCAACGCGCTCGACGACGCGTTCTGCGCACCCCTTGCGATTGAGGAGATCGCGCGGGACCACCCCCAAGTCCCCACGATCATCGCGCACATGGGGGCCGTGTGGAACGTCCCCGAGGCGATCATCGTGGCCGAGCGGCAGCCGCACGTGTACCTGGAGACGTCGGCGACGCTGATGAGCGACGTCAAGCGCGCCTACGCGCGGCTCGGGCCCGAGAAGATCCTCATGGGGAGCGAGTGGCCCGGCTCCGACTTCGATCTGGAGCGGATGAAGATCACGAAGGCGGTCGAGGACGAGAAGGACCGGGCGCTGGTCGAGGGCGGCAACATGGCCCGGCTGCTGGGGCTCACGGTATGAGCGCCGTGGGCGTACGGCCCGTCTCCGTACCGCCGTCGATGGACGAGGACGATGTCGAACTCCTCGCCACCGCCCAGCACTTGCTGGCCAAAGTGTGGCAGTCGGGACGTCACGAGGTCGCGACCGCGTTGCGCACCGCGGATGGCCGGGTGCACACCGGGGTCCATGTGGAGGGTTCCTGCCGGCGCAGTTCGATCTGTGCCGAGGGGGTGGCCATGGGCACCGCCCGGGGCGCGCTGCCCGCCGGGGCGGAGCTGAACATCACCTCGGTGGTGTCGGTGCAGATCAAGCCGGCGGGGTGGTTCCGGATCATCGCGCCGTGCGGGGTGTGCCGCGAACTCATCAGCGACTACTGCCCGGACGCCACCGTGTGGGTCACCACGGTCGACGGGGACAAGCCGGTCCCGTTGCGCGCCCTGGACCTGCTGCCCGAGAAGAGCCGACGCCGATGGTGAGCGCCGTCGATCCCGAGAAGAGCCTGTGCCGATGACGAACGCCATCGGTCCCGAGGAGAGGAGAGCCATGTCGTCCGTCTTCGTCACCGGTCCGTCCGGACGAACGATCCCCACAGGGCTCGAGGTCCCCGAACTCGCCGCGCGGTTGGGCGGGTCCGGAACGCCGGTGCTGTGGGAGGAGCTGACCTGGTCGGAGGCCGGGTCCACGGCTGCCGCCCAGGACGCCGTCATCATCCCCGTCGGCGCCACCGAGCAGCACGGCCCCCATCTCCCCCTCGCCGTGGACACCAGGATCTGCGAGGCGGTCGCCCTCTCTGTCTCCGCCCTCACCGGTGTGCCCGTCGTCCCGCCCCTGAGCTTCGGAGTGTCCGCGTCGCACGGCGACTTCGCGGGGACGGTTGCCCTGCGGCCGGAGACCATGATCGCCGTCGTCGAGGACGTCATCGACTCGCTCTACGCCTCGGGAGTACGGCAGTTCATCCTGCTCAACGGGCACATCTGGAACAACGGCGCGCTCGACGTGTCGGCCGAGAAACTGAGGGTCCGTCACCGGGATGCCCGGGTGCGGGCGTTGGGATACGTGACGATGTACCCGGGTCCCGAGGTCGACGGACACGTCACCTACGGCCGGGCGTTGATGCACGCCAACTTCTTCGAGACGTCCGTGATGCTGCACCTGGCGCCCGAGCTGGTGCGGATGGAACGGGCCACCTCGCACGTCGACGTCGACTCGTTCTGGGACTACCGCATGGACCAGGTCAGCGAGACCGGGGTCTGGGGCCGGGACGTGACCGACGCCAACTCCAAGCACGGCGAGGCGGAGTTCGACCGCTGCGTCCTGACCACCGCCCGGGCGGTGTCCACGGCGGTGCGCGAGCCGTGGCCCGACCCCACTCACCGTCCCGGACGCCAGGCGTGAAGGAGAACACCGTGGACCCCAGCATCGTGATCCCCCACCTGCCGGACTGCGAGCCCATGCTCATCGGCGGCGCGTGGACCACCGGCACCGCGACGGAACGCGTCCCGGTGCTCGACCCCGCCACCCAGGAGCAGCTCACCACCGTCGTCCAGGCGGGTTCCGCCGAGGTCGCGGCGGCGGTCGAGGCCGCCGACACCGCGCACCGGGACGGTCGTTGGCGCGGGCTGCCGCCCCGGCAGCGCCGTGACGTCCTGCTGCGCCTCGCCGACCTGGTGGAGCGCGACGCCGAGCAACTCGCGGTGCTGGACACCCTGGACAACGGCAAGGCCATCGAACGCGCCCGCGGCGATGTGGAGTTGGGCCTACAGGCCATCCGGCACTTCGCGGGCACCCCGACCCGGCTGGCGGGCACGGTGCACGCGTCCGGACCCGACCGGCATGTGTACAGCGTCCGCGAGCCGGTCGGCGTCGTGGCCGCCGTGCTGCCGTGGAACTTCCCCTTCATGATCGCCGCTTGGAAGCTCGCCCCGGCCCTGGCGGCCGGCTGCACGGTCGTCGTCAAACCGGCCGAGCAGACCCCGCTCACCGCGCTGCGGCTGGCCGCGCTGTGTCTGGAGGCGGGCGTGCCCGAGGGCGTGGTCAACGTCCTTACGGGCGACGGGCGTACGGGTGCGGAACTGGTCGCCCATCCCGGCGTCGCCAAGGTGTCCTTCACCGGGTCCACCGAGGTCGGTCGGCACATCATGGCCGCGGCGGCGCCGTCGTTGAAGCGCCTCACGCTCGAACTGGGCGGCAAGTCCCCCAACATCGTCTTCGCCGACGCCGATCTCGACGCGGCCGTACCGAACGCGGTGCGCGCGGTGTTCGGGCACTCCGGGCAAATGTGCACGGCGGGCAGCAGGCTGCTGGTGGAGCGCACGATCGTCAAGGAGTTCCTGGACCGTCTGGTGCCGGCGGTGGAGGCACTGCGGATCGGCCCGGGGCTCACGGGCGGAATCAACATCGGTCCGCTGGTGTCGCAGGAGCAGTACGACCGCGTCACCGGTTACGTCGAACTGGGCCTCGCCGAGGGCGCAGGGGTGGCCGTGGGCGGTGAACCGCTGCCCGGGCCGGGGTGGTTCGTGCCGCCGACGGTGTTCACGGACGTCACCCCGGACATGCGGATCAGCCGGGAGGAGATCTTCGGCCCGGTCGCCACGATCCTGCCCTTCGACAGCGAGGAGGAGGCGATCGCGCTGGCCAACGACACCGAATACGGGCTCGCCGCCGGTGTCTGGACCGGCAGTCTGGCCCGTGCCCATCGCACCGCCGCCGCGCTGGAGGCGGGGACCGTGTGGGTCAACACGTACAACGAGTTCGACCCCGCCGTGGCCTTCGGCGGGATGAAGCAGTCAGGCCTCGGCAGGGACCTCGGCGACGCCGCCGTCGACGGGTTCACCGAGCTCAAGAGCGTGACGATCGCCCTGTGAGCGCGCCCGTGACGGCCGGGACGGCCGCCTCGCCCCCGAATCCCCCGCCCCCACGCACCCTGAACGTCGCCGCCGAACGCGCCCGCACGCCCGGCTCGTTCACCGGCCACCACTTCAACTCGGCCGGTGCGGCCCTGCTCGCCAACGGCACCGTCGAGGCGGTCATCGACCACCTCCGCGCGGAGAGCCTGTCCGGCGGCTACGAGGCCGCGAAACACGCGGCTCCCGCCCTGGAGGCCGTCTACGCGCGTACCGCCGAACTCCTCGGGGCCCGGCTGGAGGAGGTCGCCCTCGTCGAGAGCGCGACGGCCGGCTGGCAGCGGGCCGTGTCGGCGCTCCGACTGCGCCCGGGCGACCGGGTGTTGGCGGCCCGCTCCAGCTACGTCAGCAGCGCGCTGCACCTGCTGTCGGTCGAACGCGACCACGGAGTCCTGGTCGAGCTGCTGCCCAACGGCCCTGACGGAGCGGTGGACTTGGAGGCCCTGGAGGCGGCGCTGCGGGCAGGGCCCGCCGCGCTGGTGACGGCCGCGCATGTGCCGACCTCGTCCGGCCTGGTGGAACCCGTCGCGGCGATAGGGGTGTTGGCCGGTGCCCACGGAGTGCCCTTCCTCCTGGACGCGACCCAGTCGCTCGGCCAACTGCCGGTCGACATGGGCGCGATCGGCTGCGACCTGCTCATCGGCACCGGCCGAAAGTTCCTGCGCGGACCGCGCGGCACCGGTCTCCTCGCGGTCCGCCGCCCACTGCTGGACCGTCTCGCCCCGGAGGCGCCCGATGTCCGGGGCGCCCGCTGGACCGCCGAGCGCAGCTGGGAACTGGTCCCGGACGCCAAGCGCTTCGAACTCTGGGAAGCCGCCCACGCGTTGCGCCTCGGCCTCGGCGCCGCGCTCACCGACCTCAGCACGCTCGGCGTCGACACCGTCGCAGGACACCTGGCCGCCCTCGCCATCTCGCTGCGCGAACGCCTCTCCGCGTTGCCGGGCGTCCACGTCACCGACCCGCCGGCCGCGGGCGGGGCCATCGTCACCTTCATGGTCGACGGGATGGACGCCTCCGACGTCCAGCGTCAACTCGCCTACCGCCGGGTCCACTTGATCGCGGTGCCGGCCGGGCACGGGCGTTGGGACATGGATCACCGAGGACTGACCAAGGTGGTTCGGGCCTCGGTCCACGTCTACAACGACGAGGACGATCTGGACGCGCTGGTCGAGGCAGTGCGGGAGATCGTCTGTCTGCAGGGGCGCGGTACGGCATCGGCGGCGGAACGGCGGGAGGTGCGGGCGGAAAACACACGGCGGGGTAATGCTGAGCCGGAGGTCGATCCCGCACTACCGACACCATCACCCGTGACTCTGCCGGTCCCGCGCACCCCTCACCACTCCTACGACGCGATCGTCGTCGGTCTCGGCGTGCACGGCAGTGCTGCCCTACGTCACCTGGCCGCACGCGGCCTAGACGTCGTCGGCCTCGAACAGTACGGCCTGCACCACGACTTGGGTTCCTCGCACGGCGCGACCCGGATGATCCGCCGCGCCTACCCCCACCCCGACTGGGACGCCCTGGTCGACACCGCCTACCGGGCCTGGACGGAGCTGGAGGGCGCCTCGAAGGCCCAACTCCTCGACCTCACCGGCGGGTTGTACGCGGCACCGAAGGACCGCCCCGATCCCCTGCGCGGCCCCGGCTGCCGTCAGGTCGACGCCGAGGAAGCGGCACGGATCTTTCCCGGGCTGCGACTGCCCACCGGATTCAGCGCGGTACATGACCCGCGAGCCGGGATCATCGACGCGCAGGAAACGCTGCGGGCCCAACTGACCCTCGCCGAACGCTCGGGCGCGCACCTCCACGACCACGCCCCCGTCCTCGGCTGGGAACCGGACGGCGACGCGGTCGTGGTCCGCACCGACAAGGCCGTCCTGCGCACCCGCCGTCTGGTGCTCTGCACCGGACCGTGGACGGCGGCCCAAGTCCCTTCCCTCGCACCCCATCTGACAGTCACTCGGATCGTCAACGCCTACTTCGCCGCCGACCCGGCTGGCCCACTCGGCCCTTCCGGCCTCGGCAGCTTCTCCGTCGACCTGCCACAGGGACTCCTGTACGGGTTCCCCGCGGCCGACGGTCGCGGCCTGAAGGCGGGGCTGGACAGCGGTCCGCCCTGGGACCCGCAGGCGCCCCGTCCCGAAGCGACCGCCGACGAACTCGCCCTGCTCGCCGAGGCCTTGGCCCAGGTGGTGCCCGCTGCCGGGCCCGTGACCGAGAGCCTGACCTGTCTCTACACGATGACCGCCGACCGCCGTTTCATCGTCGGTGAAGTGCCGGGCGTACCGCAGGTGTTGGTCGCGTCGGCGTGCTCGGGGCACGGGTTCAAGTTCGGACCGGCGATCGGCGAGGCACTGGCCGACCTCGTCTGCGGAATCGCCCGCCCGGACCTGGACTTCCTCTCCCCGGCCCGGCTGTTTCCCGGCGGTACACCGTGAGGGGCCGGCGCTCAGCCGTGGAAGACGGTCTGGGAACGGCGCTCGTACCAGGCCGTCAGATGCTCGCCGGAACTGATGACGTGCTCGCGCATCAAGGCATCGGCGCGGTCGGCGTCGTGTGCGGCCAACGCCTCGATCACGGCCTCGTGCTGACGGATGTTCAGCTGCCGGTGGCGTTCGTCGCCGGCGAGGGCGAGCGAGGAGACGTTGCGCGGGAAGCTCTCGTTGATCCGGTCGATCATCCGGGTCAGCCAGGGGTTGTCGGCCGCTTCGCAGATGACCGTGTGGAAACAGTCGTTGGCGGCGGTCGTCGTCGTGCTCGCTCCCTCCGCATGCACGCCCTCTCCACTCCCACCCCGCGTCCCCTCACCAGCGACCCTCGCCACCGCCTCGCAGAGAACCGCGTTGTGCTCGCGCAGCGCGGCGAGCCCGCGCTCGGTGATGCGGGAGGCGGCGCGCCGGGCGGCCATGCCCTCCAGCTCGGCGCGCACCTCGTACGCCTGGCGCACCTCCCAAGGGGCGGGCACCCGGACCACCGCACCACGGTTCGGCTGCATCTCGATCAAGCCGCCGTTCTGCAGCTGGCGCAGCGCCTCGCGCACGGGTGTGCGGCTGACGCCGAACTCGGTGGCCAGCGCCGCCTGGCGCAGCGGTTTCCCGATCGCCAGCTCGCCGTTCATGATCCGCGCGCGGATGCGGGCCGCGATGTCGTCGACGAGGGGACTCTCGTCAGTCTGAGGCGTCATCGGAGTCGGTCAAACCCTTCTCGGGGGCGGTCGGGGGGTGCGCGGTGGTGGAGCAGTTTCCCACGCGGCCGAGGGCGACCTCAGCCACTCGACAGCCCGCTCATTTTTGGATCCACTTCCATGGTATCCGCATCCAATAGGAGGGCCGCATGAATCTGGACTTCGCCAAGGCGATCGACGTGTCCGTTCCCATCCATCCCGGCATGCTCCACTGGGGCCGGCGCCCCGAGGTGGAGGTCGTCGAATCCCGTACCGCGGGCGATCCCTCCAATGTGAGCCGGTGGCGCATCGGCGCCCACACCGGCACCCATATCGACGCTCCGGCCCACTTCATCGACGGCGGCAGGACGGTCGACCGGCTCGACCTGACCGCCCTCAACGGAACCGCGCGGGTCCTCGACCTCACCCACGTCAAGGAGCAGATCACCGCCGCCGACCTCGACGCGGCCGGCCTCGGCACCGAGGAACGCGTACTGCTGCGCACCAGCAACTCCGAGGGCGTCCTGCGCAGCCCCTGGAAGGCCCGGGAGTGGGTCGGGCTGGCCCCCGACGGAGCGGAACGGCTCATCGAGGCCGGGGTGCGCACCGCGGGCATCGACTATCTGAGCATCGAGGCGGTCGCCTACACCACCCACTGGGAGACCCACCAACTCCTGTGCGCAGCCGAGGTGTTGATCCTGGAGGTCGTGGACCTCCTCCACACACCGGCCGGCGTCTACGACATGATCTCGCTCCCCCTGCCCCTCCAGGGCGCCGAAGCCGCCCCCTCTCGCACCGTGCTGTTCCCGAGGGACGAGGCATGACAGCCGCCTCTCCGCTGATCCTGGCCGCCCCGCATCCGGCGGCGCTGACGGCGGCCCGCCGCGCGGCCGAGCGAGGCGGCAACGCCGTGGACGCGGCACTGGCAGCGGCCGCCGCCCTCACCGTCGTCTACCCCCACCAGTGTTCCCTGGGCGGCGACTTGATCGCCCTCGTGCACGCTCCCGGCGGCTCGGTGCGCGCGGTGATCTCGGTAGGCGCCGCGGCAGAGGCCGTAGACGTCGAAGCGCTGCGCGCCGCCGACCGGCGGATGCCCGCGCAGGGTCCGCAGACGGTGACCGTGCCCGGTGTGGTGGCGGGCTGGACCGCGCTCGCCGAAGCCCACGGCACACCCGGCGCCCTGTCCGCCGCACTGCGGGACGCCGCCGAACTGGCCGAGGACAGGGCCACCGTATCGGCGGGTCTGGCGCGCGCCATCCGTGAACGGGCCCCGCAGATCGCCGCGGACCCCGGACTCACCGCGCTACTGACCGGCCCCGACGGCGCACCGCTCGACGAGGGCGACCCGCTCCCCCAGCCCCAACTGGCCGCCGTACTGCGGACACTCGCCGACGATCCGTCGTCCCTCTACCGGGGCACGGTCGCCGAGGCATTGGCGAACGGCCTGCGCCGGGCCGGGAGTTCACTATCTGCTGGCGACCTAGCGGCCCATCAGGCGGAGATCGTCGAGCCCTTGACGCTGGACCTGGCCGGAACTCGCTGGTGGACCGCGCCGCCGCCGAGCCAGGGGGCGAGCCTGCTCGCCGTACTGGAGACCGCTGCCTCTGCGGCGAAACTGCCCGAGCCGGAACGCACCGCCGTGCTGGCCGCCCGCTGCCAAGATGCCTCAGCAGCACGGGACTTGCTGCTCGGTGACCCGCTCGGCCCCTCGCCCATCGACCTGGACGGACTGCTGCGGCCGGCCCCGCTCGCCGGTGCGCGAGCGCCCGAGCCGTCCTTCCGGCCCGCCGGGGACACCGTCGCGATCACCGCCGTAGACGCTTCCGGGCTGGCCGTCTCCCTGATCCAGAGCGTCTACCAGACCTTCGGCTCCGGCATCTGCGACCCGGAGACCGGCATCGTGCTGCACAACCGCGGCTCGGCGTTCAGCCTGCTGCCCGGCCGTCCGGCGCTGATCGGGCCGGGGCTGCGGCCCCCGCACACCCTCTGCCCGGTGCTCGGCCGGTCCGCCGAACTGCTGCTCGCCGCCGGTTGCCAGGGCGGCCGGGCACAGCCGCAGATCCTCGCCCAGACGGTGCCCGAGCTGATGGACCCGGCCGCCGATCCGGCCGGTGTCCTGGACCGGCCTCGATGGGTGATCGGCGCTCGCGACATCGGCCACGAGACGCAGACGCTACTGGCCGAACCCGGATCCATCCCAGCAGGCGCGTTCCCGTCGGTGGTTCCGATCGTCGTGGCGCCGGGCCGTACCGATCTGGCCGGTCACACCCAGGCCGTACGACTGTCCGCCGACGGTCGGCTGGACGGCGCATCCGATCCGCGCGCCGACGGCGGCACCACCTTGGAAGGAAGCACTCCGTGAGCACTCTCGCCCCCGAGCCCGTACCGGCCGACGCACCCCACCCACTGGACCCGCTCACCGTCACCGAACTGGCCACAGCCGTAAGGGTGTTGAGGGCCGACACCCGCGTCCCCGACGACGCGCGCTTCTGGGGTGTGGCGCTGGACGAGGACCACGCCCGCCGCGCGGCCCCCGGGGATGCCCGGCGGGCTCGTGCGGTCGTGTTCTCGACCTCCGCGCGCCACGCCTTCGAGGTCGATCTCGAACTCGGCGACAAGCCGCAGACCACCGCCTGGCGGGAGTTGGACGTACGCAGTCCGGGCTGTTCCTCCGAGGAGGCGCGGCAGGCAGCGGCGGCCTGCCGGGCCGACCCGCGCTTCCGGGAGGCGCTGGCGCTGCGCGGTATCCACGACGTGTCGTTGGTGATGGTGGACCCGGAGTCGATCGGCGGTTTCGAGCCGCCCGAGTACCCGGGGCGGCGGCTGACCTGGGGCAGCGTCTGGCACCGGACCTCCGAGGACGACAACGGCTATGCGCGCCCGGTGCAGGGAGTCGTGCCGATCATCGACATGGAGACCATGGAGATCCTGCACATCGAGGATCACGGGGTGGTGCCGTTGTCGGAGGAGTCTGGCGTGTTCGCGGCCGGGACGGTGGACGAGCGGCCGGGGCTCAAGCCGCTGGAGGTCGTCCAGCCCGAGGGGCCGAGCTTCACCGTCACCGGGCAGCGGATCGACTGGCAGGGGTGGTCGGTCCGGGTCGGCTTCAGTCATCGCGAGGGGCTCGTGCTGCACGACCTCGCCTTCGCGGCGGCCGGGAAGGGTCCTCGGCAGGTGATCCGGCGTGCGGCCGTCAACGAGATGTACGTCCCGTACTTCGACACGGCGTCCACCCAGTACCGCAAGAACTTCTTCGACTGGGGCGAGTACGGCGCGGGTCCGCTCACCAACTCCCTTGCCCTGGGCTGCGATTGCCTCGGTGTCATCCAGTACTTCGACGCGGCGGTGCTCGGCGGTGACGGTGTCCCCCGGCTGATCCCCAACGCCGTCTGTGTGCACGAGGAGGACGACGGCATCCTCTGGAAGCACCACGACGGCCGCACCGGCCGTACGGAGGTGCGTCGTTCGCGCCGGCTGATCATCTCGGCGTTCGCGACCGTCGCCAACTACGACTACGGCTTCTACTGGTCGCTGTACCAGGACGGTTCGGTGATGCTGGAGATCAAGATGACCGGCATCCTCTCCGCGACCGGCGTCGAGGAGGACGAGGCGACGCCGTACGCGCGCCGGGTCGCGCCGAACGTCGCGGTCACCAACCACCAGCACTTCTTCAGCGTCCGCCTCGACATGGCGGTGGACGGCGATCCCAACCGGCTGGTCGAGGTCACCGCCGAGCACGAGCCCGACCCGGTCCTCGACCCGTACGGCAACGCGGCCCTGACCGTCCTGCGCCCGATCCTCAGCGAGTCGGAGGGGGCCCGGCGCACCGATCCGTCCCGCGGGCTGCACTGGCGGGTGGAGAGCACCGAGTCCCGCAACCGGATGGGCGAACCGACCGCGTACCGCGTGCACTTGGAGAACACGGCAGTGCTGCCGGTGCGCGAGGACAGTGTGTGCGCCCGCCGAGCGCCGTTCGTGGGACGGCAGTTGTGGGCCACGGCCTACGACGCGGACCGGCGGTTCGTCGGCGGCGAGTACCCGAACCAGGCCGAGCCCGGCGCGGACGGCGTGCACAAGTGGCAGGAGGAGAACCGGTCGTTGGACGGCACGGACCTCGTGCTGTGGGCCACGGTCGGGTCGCACCACTTCCCGCGTCCCGAGGAGTGGCCGGTGATGCCGGTGGCCAAGGCCCGGCTACGGCTGGAGCCGGACGGCTTCTTCGACCGCAACCCGGCGCTCGACGTGCCCGCCCCCAACTCCTGCCACACGCCGAGCCCTTCGGCCCCGGACCACTGCTGCGGCTGACCGCGCCTCCCCTCCCCCGAAAGGCGTCCCATGCGCGAAGAAGAGAACACACGGCTCACCCGGACCGGGCCCGGTACCCCGGCCGGTGAGTGGATGCGCCGCTACTGGCAGCCGATCGCCCTCAGCGAGGAACTCGCAGGCGCACGACCGCTGGTGGCGCCCAAGGTGATGGGCCAGAACCTGGTCCTGTTCCGCGACGAGCAGGGCGAACTCGGCCTCGTCGACCGCGGCTGCCCGCACCGCGGCGCCGACCTGGCGCTCGGCCGGCTGGAGGACGGCGGACTGCGCTGCTGCTTCCATGGCTGGCTGTTCGCCCGTGACGGCTCCTGTCTGGACACGCCCGCCGAGCCCGTCGACAGCCCGCTCAAGTCCCGTGTACAGCTGGGCAGTTACCCGGTCCGCGAGATCAACGGCATCATCTGGGGCTACCTGGGCCCCGGCGAACCTCCCCAACTCCCCGCCCTGGACTGCTTCCAGGCACCCGCCGACCATGCCTTCGCCTGGAAAGGCCTGTTGGAGTGCAACTGGCTCCAGGCGCTTGAGGTCGGCATCGACCCCGCCCACGCCTCCTACCTCCACCGCTTCTTCCAGGACGAGGACCCCGCCGACAGTTACGGCAAACAGTTCCGCGCCGCCTCCCAGGGCACCGACCTCCCGATGACGAAGATCCTGCGCGAGTACGGCCGCCCCGACATCGACGCGACCCGCACCCCGTACGGCATCCGCCTCACCGCCCGGCGCACGCTCGACGGCACGGACACCCAGGGCCTGCCGATGGACGGCAGCCGTACCCATGTCCGCATCACCCACCAGGTGTTCCCGCACGCCTTCCACATCCCGCTGGACACGGAGACGGCGATCACCCAGTGGCATGTGCCGATCGACGACAACTCCAGTTACTGGTATGCCCTGTTCACCAGCGTGGGCGGCACGGTGGACCAGGACGAGATGCGCCGGCAGCGGGTCGGCGCGGTCACCCTGCCCGACTACCGGCCGCGCTTCGGCCGCGCGAACGGCTACGGCTACGACCCGGCGGAACAGCGCACGACGACGTACACCGGGCTCGGCACCGACATCAACGTGCACGACCAGTGGGCGGTGGAGGGTCAGGGTTCCGTCCAGGACCGTACCCGCGAGCATCTGGGCCGCTCCGACAAGGCCATCGTGATGTACCGGCGGATGCTCGGCGAGGCCATCAGCGCCGTCGAGCGCGGCGAGGACCCGCCGCTGGTGCTGCCCGCCGAGGAGGCGGGGCGACTGCACGGACCGGTCGCCCTGGACGGGATCGGCCCCACCGACGGCTGGCTGGAGCACTGGACGGCCGTCACCGACAAGCAGCGCGCCGACAGCAGTTGGGCGCAGCCGCTGGGAACGGACGGCTGAGCCGCGTGGGATTCATCGAACGGCACGGCCTGTGGAACGCCGAACAGACCGCCGCCGCACGGGAGATACAGGAACGCGCCGAGAGCGGCGGGATGACGGTGGTACGGCTGGTCTTCGCCGACCAGCACGGTCTGCTGCGCGGCAAGACCGTCACCATGGGCGAACTCCCCAACGTGCTGCGCGACGGCACCGGCATCGCCTCGTCCCTGCTCGCCAAGGACACCTCGGGGCGGACCGTCTTCCCGCTCTTCACCAAGGAGACGCCACTGGGGCTGCCCGAACTGCGCGGCGCCGCCGACATGGTGATGGTGCCCGATCCGACGACCTTCCGGATGCTGCCGTGGTCGCCGGGCACCGGCTGGCTCCTCTGCGACCTGCGTTTCACCACCGGAGCACCGGTCCCGCTGTGCACGCGTGGGCTGCTGCGCTCGGTCCTCGACCAGGCCGACGGGCTGACGTACCGCACCGGTCTGGAGGTGGAGTTCCATCTGTTCCGGCTGGACGACCCGCGTCTGGGCCCCGGCGATCAGGGTCAGCCGGGTGCCGCGCCCGAGGTCGGGATGCTCAACCACGGCTACCAGTACCTCAGCGAGCTGCGCTACGACGAACTCGACCCCATCCTCGACGTCCTGCGCGCGAACATCGAGGGGCTGGGCCTCCCGTTGCGCAGCCTGGAGGTGGAATTCGGCCCGAGCCAGGTCGAGTTGACCCTCCAGCCCGCCGACGGTCTCGGTACGGCCGACGCGATGGTGCTGCTGCGCAGTGCGGTGAAGCAGGTCGCCGCCCGCCACGGCCATCACGCCACCTTCATGTGCCGACCCCATCTGCCCGGCGTCTTCTCCAGCGGCTGGCATCTGCACCAGAGCATGCTGCGCGACGGCGTGGCCATCTTCGCACCGGAGAACGGCGAACTCACCGCGTCCGGGCCGCCGTTGTCGCCGTACGGAACCGCCTTCCTCGGGGGGCTGCTGCGGCACGCGCGGGCCACGAGTGCGTTCTCGACGCCAACTCTCAATGGTTTCAAGCGCTTTCGCTCGCTGTCGTTCGCGCCGGATCGTGCGGTGTGGGGGCGGGACAACCGTGGGGCGATGGTGCGGGTACTGGGTGACGGACCGTCATCCACCCGGCTGGAGAACCGGATCGGGGAGCCGGCCGCCAACCCCTACCTCTATCTCGCCTCCCAACTCGCCGCCGGACTGGAGGGCGTGGCGGGTGGCCTGGAACCCGGACCGGCCGCCGACGAGCCCTACGCGGCACGCGCCGAACCGCTCCCCCGCTCGCTGGGCGAGGCCCTCGACGCGCTGGAGTCCGACCGCATGCTCGCAGACCGGCTCGGCAAGGACTTCGTGGCGTACTACACGAGCATGAAGCGGGCCGAGATCACCCGCTTCAGCCAAGAGGTGACCGACTGGGAACAGCGGGAGTACTTCCGTGTCTTCTGACCTCGACCACCCCGCGTCTTCCGACCTCACCAACCCCGGCGGGACCACCCGACGCCTCCTGGTCCGACAGGCCCGCTGGATCGCCCACGACGTGCTGGAACTCCGGCTGACCCGGCCCACCGGTGGCCCCCTGCCGGCCTGGGAGCCGGGCGCGCACGTGGAATTGACCCTGCCCTCGGGACTGCGGCGGCCCTACTCGCTGTGCGGGGAGGTGGCGGACAGCGAGGCGTGGACGGTCGCCGTGCACCGCGTGCCCGAGGGGCGTGGCGGCTCCCGGGAGATCCACGAAACCGCCCTGGTAGGACGGGAGTTGGAGGTACGCGGGCCGATCAACAGGTTCCCGCTCGTGCCTGCGGCGGGCTACCTCCTGCTGGCCGGCGGTATCGGCGTCACCCCGCTGCTGCCGATGGCCCGCGAACTCACCGCCCGCGGCCTGCCCTGGCGACTCGTCCTGGGCGCCCGCGACCGCTCCCGGCTCGGGTACGCCGAGGAGTTGGTGGCGTTGGGCGGGGACCGGGTGCTGCTCGTGCCGCAGGACGAGGCGGGGCTGCCGGACCTGGCCGCCGAACTCGCCGCCGTCCCGTCCTCGTACGCCGTCTACGCCTGTGGCCCGCGACCGATGCTCGACGCGGTGACGGCCCTGTGCCGGACGGCGGACCCGGCGCGGTCACCGCACGTCGAACGCTTCACCGCGGCCGACGGGACCGAGCCCGTCCAACTCGACGCGCCGAGCGGGGAGTTCGAGGTGGTGCTGGCCCGTTCGGGGCTTCGGTTGACCGTGCCCGCCGACCGTTCCGTGCTGGACGTCGTACGGGAGAAGCTCCCGGATGTGCCCTTCTCCTGCGAGGAGGGCTACTGCGGCACCTGCGAGACGCCGGTCACGGCCGGGCTCCCGGACCACCGCGACACGGTGATCGAGCCGTCCGAACGTCCCACCGCCACCACGATGATGATCTGCGTGAGCCGCTGCGACTCACCGGTGCTGGAGCTGGATCTCTAAGCGCGGCCTTTCGCCAGGCGATGCAGCAGGGCCCGAGGCCGGTACGGGACGACCTCGGCCAGGGAGATGGCGGTGCTGGTCCGGTCGACCCCGTCGATGGCGAGGATCGCTTTGGTGACGCGGTGCAGGTCCGCGGTGTCCTTGGCGACGACATGCGCGAGGAGGTCGGCGTCGCCGGTGGTGTAGTGCACCTCGATGACCTCGGGGAGGTCGAGCAGTCCCTCGTGGACGCTCTCGGGCTCGGCCTGGCTCACCGCGAGCGACATGAACGCGACCAGGCCGTACCCGAGGGCGCCTGGGTCGACGCGTCGGCTGACGGGCTTGAGCACGCCGTCGGCGGCCATCCTCCGCAGCCGGGCGTGCACGGTGTTCCGGGCCACGCCCAGGGTCTGCGCCAGGGCGAGGATCGTCGCGTCCGGGTCGTCGTCCAGGGCCAGGATGATGCGGGCGTCCAAGGGATCCATCAGCGTCATGGCGTGCATTCTGCCACCATTGATGCTGGGCATTGAGCATCTGTCGCACTGGACTGAGCCTGTATTGCGCGGATGCCCTGCGATGTGGTCAAGGTGGTGAGCCGTTCCACGCCTCCGCCCTGATGAAGGACCGCCCGCCATGGCCTTGAGCTCGCGCCCCACCGGTACCGGTCGCTCCTGGGTCGTCATCGTCGCCGCCGGAGTCGCCGCCGGGCTGCAGGTGTGGAAGGTGCCGCCCGCGGTGCCGTTCCTGCGGCACGATCTGTCGCTGAGCCTGGTCCAGGCCGGGACTCTGCTGGGGATCGTCCAACTGGCCGGGATGCTCGGGGGACTTGCCGTCTCGCTCCTGGCCGAGCTGATCGGTGAGCGGCGCTGCCTGAGCGCGGGGCTGGTTCTGCTGTTCGTCGGTTCGGCGGGCGGGGGCTTCGCCTGGTCGGCGGCGCCGCTGCTGGCCTCGCGGGCGGTCGAGGGGGCCGGTTTCATCCTGGTCGCGGTGAGCGGACCCGGGCTGATCCGGCGTACCGCACCGCCCGGTCGTTTCACCACAGCCATGGGGTTCTGGGGCGCTTACCAGGGCATCTCCACCTTCGCCGGGCTCGTCATCGGCGCGCTGGTCCTCCAGGTGCTGCCGTGGCGGGTGTGGTGGTGGGGCATGGCCGTGGTCGCGCTGCTGCCGTTGCCGTGGGTCCTGGCCCGGGTGCCCCGTGACGACGCGGCCGGTGTGCGGGGCGTCGCGAACGCCCTCGCCCGGATCGGCCGTACCGTCCGCGCTCCCAGACCGTGGACGGCCGGGCTCGTCTTCGCCTGTTACACCCTGCCGTGGATGGCCGTGGTCGGGTTTCTGCCCACCATCTATCGCGACGGCGGGATGACGGGCAGTTGGCCGGGTGTACTGAGTGCCTTGGTCGGGGCGGCGAACGCGGTGGGCTCGATCGCCACGGCGGCGCTCATGCGACGCGGCCTGCCCACCCGCGTCCTTCTCGCCCCCGCGTTCGTCGTCATGGCCGTCACGTCCGTGCTGGCCTTCGCCGTCGACTGGCACCGCCTCCCGGCAGGTACCGCCGGGCAGTTCGCGTGTGTGGCGGTCTTCTCGCTGACCGGCGGCGCGATACCGGCGACCTTGCTGCGCATGATCGGTGAGCTGACGCCGGCCGGGGGCTCCGCTCCCGCGACCATGGGGCTGATCCAGCAACTGTTCAACGCCGGCAGTTTCATCGGCCCGACGCTCGCCGCGTGGCTTGCGACCCGTACCGGCGACTGGCACTCCACCTGGTGGATCACCTGTGCCTGCGCGGCCGTCGGTATCGTCCTCGGGCTGCGCCTCGGTGACCGATCCGGAGCCGTTACGGCAACTTCCGTTCCCCAACCCGCTGTTGGAGTCCGGTGCGGAGGGGATCGTCGTCGGGCAGGCCGAGTTCGGCGGTGAGGACGAGTGCGCGGGTCCACACCTCGTGGGCCGCCGCGGACTGCCCCGCGCTGCGATGGCTGTCGCCGAGGCAGATCAGGCAGGCGGCCTCGCTGTGGCGGTCCCCGGTGGCGTGGAACAACCGGGCCGCCTGCCGGTAGTGGTCGACTGCCTGTTGGTATCGGCCCAGTTGATGGTGGATGTAGCCCAGGCTGTCGGAGGTGTGGGCCTGCCCGGCCACGTCTCCGGCCGCCCGCGCGAGTTCGAGGGCCTGCTCGCAGTGTGCCAGCGCGCGGAGATGGTCGCCGAGGTTCGCCTGTCTCCAGCCGATGTGGTTCAGCGCCGCGGCCTGTCCCGCCCGGTCGCCCGCGGCCCGGTAGTGCTCCAGACTCCGGTACGCGTGTTCCAGCACGAGCTCGGAACTGCCCTGTTCCGCCGACATCCGCGAGAGATGCTGATGGGTCCGGGCCTGGCCCGCGTCGCTGCCCAGCGCGGCGAAGAGTTCGAGTGCCCTCAGATAGTGCTCCCGGGCCCGCTCCGGACACTTCAACCGGTCCAGGGCCAGCCCCAGACCTCGGTGCGCGCCCGCCCGTCCGGCCAGGTCGCCCTCCCGTTCGGCGGCCACCAGGGCGCTGCGCGCGGCAGTGAGCAACGACTGCCAGTATCCGTGCCGGTCCAGGAAGGTGGCCAGTACCGTGACCAGCCGCCACACATGACCGTCGAAGCCTGGCCGCGGCTGCCGCACGATCTCCAGCAGCACCGGGTGCTCGGCGACGAACCAGGCCAGCGCCCGGCCGTAGTCCTCGAACTCCAGCGGGTTCGCGCCGGATTTGGGTGCGGGCACGTCCACCGGATTGGGCTGCGGGGTCACCAGTACGTCGGCCGCCCGCGCGGAGTGCAGATAGTGGTCCATCATCCGGCGCAGCGCCGACCGGCGTTCCCACTCGTCGTCGTACGCGGTCACGAGTTCCCCGGCGTAGACGCGCAGCAGGTCGTGGAAGGCGTACCGGCCTGGCGCGTGCTCGACCAGCAGGTGGCCGCCGGTCAGTTCGGCCAGCAGCGCGCGGACGCGCTCGGGGGGTGCCCCGGACAGTGCGGCGGCCGCGCGTCGGTCGAGGTCGGGTCCCGGGTGCAGGGCCAGCAGGCGGAACAGTCGGGCGGCGGCGGGGCTGAGCGCGCTGTAGGACCAGGAGAACACCGCCCGTACCTGGCTGGACTCCTCGCCGCCGTCCAGCGCGTCCAACCGGCCGCCCGCTTCCCGGAGTTCGTCCGCGAGGGCGCCCAGCGGGCGGCGTGGCTGCGCGGCGGCGCGTGCCGAGACCACGGCCAGCGCGAGGGGCAGTCCCGCGCACCAGGTGACGACGTCCGCGACCGCCGCCGGTTCGGCCGCGACGCGGCCCGCACCGAGCCGTCTCGCCAGTACGTCCCGTGCGCCGGCCGGTGTCAGCGGGTCCACGGCGAGCAGATGGGCGCCCTCGGTCGCGGCCAGCCCGGTCAGCCGGTTGCGGCTGGTCACCAGCGCCATGCAGCCGACCGAGCCCGGCAGCAGTGGGCGGACCTGTTCCTCGTCGCGGGCGTTGTCGAGGACGACCATCATCCGGCGCCCCGTCAACAGGCTTCGGTACAGGCCGACTTGGGCCTCCAGTCCCGGCGGCATCCGCTCCGGCCGGACCCCGAGCGCGTCGAGGAATCCGCGTACCGCCTCGGTCGGCGGCAGCACCGACCCCTGCGGGTCGAACCCCCGCAGGTTCACGTACAGCTGCCCGTCGGGGAACGCGCTCTCCACCCGGCGCGCCCAGTGCACGGCGAGCGCGGTCTTCCCCACGCCCGCCATGCCCGACACCGCCGAGATGACCACGGCGGCGGACTCTCCCTCGGCCGAGGCGAGGATCGCGGCGAGCCGGGCCAGCTCTCCGTCGCGGCCGGTGAATCCCCGTACGGCCATGGGGAGTTGGGCGGGAAGCTCGGTCTGCCGTATCACCGCCGACGGCTCGGGATGTCGTATCACCGCCGATGGCTCGGGACGCCGGGGCGACGTGGGGCGGTGGCCGCGCAGTATCGACTGGTGGAGCTGGCGCAGGGCCGGTCCTGTGTCCGTGCCCAGTTCCTCGGCGAGCCGTTTGCGGACAGCGGCGTAGCAGTCCAGGGCCTCCGCGCTGCGGCCGGTCTCGTGCAGGGCCCGCATCAGGGCTTCGGCCAGGGGTTCCGCGAGCGGATACTCGCCGAGCAGGCCGGTCAACGGGCCGATGACGGGGGCGGGATCGCCGTGGCGCAGTTCGGCCCGGGCCCAGCCGACGGCGGCGTCCTGGTGCTGGCGCCGCCAGGCCTCGCGCATGCGGGCCGCCCACTCGCCGTTCAGACCGGACAACGGCTCTCCGCGCCACAGGTCGAGTGCCTCGCGCAGCAGCCCCGCCCGCGCGGGGTCGGCAGGGGCCGCCGCCCGTGCCTGGTCGACCAGTTGGCGGAAGCGGTACACGTCCACCTGGTCCGGACGGGCCTCCAGGAGGTATCCGCCGGAGCGGCGGACCAGTAATAAGGGTTCTTGCGCGGCCTCGGCGGCCTGCTCGCACATCCGCCGTATCCGGGCGACATGGGCGTGCACCGCGCCGCGCGCGCCGTCCGGCGCGTGCGGGCCCCAGACCCGCTCGATGACCGCGTCGACGGCGACGGGCCGGCCGACGTCCACGGCCAACGCGGCCATCACGGTGCGGCGTTGGGGCGGGCCCACCTCGACCGCGCGCCCCTCCGCCGACAGTTCCACCGGCCCGAGCAACTGCACGTCCACCATGGTGTGCGCCTCCCCCTGCACAAAGCCTCCTCCTTTTCTTCACGGACGCGTGTGCGGCGCGACAAGACTTCGACAAGGTTTCCTGTCAGACCCCGGTGCGAATCTGCTGGGGTACGGACGGGGCGTCGACCGCGTCCCGTCGACGTATGACGGCAGGGCCGTCGCCTGGCGGCTGCGCAACAGGCAAACGGGGGCGAGACGTGTGATCACACGGGGAGTGATGGCACCTGAGACACGGGTGCCGGTACGGCGGCCGGAGACCTTACCGGCGGCCACCGAGAACGCCGGCGGAAGGAGCGTGCTGGAAGGGGCCTTCGCACTGCTGGAGGCGGTGGAGCGGGCCTTGGAGGCGGGACCGACGAGGCTGGCGTCCGACTGCGGACTGCCCAAGACGACCGCATACCGCCTGCTGGAACAACTGGCGGATCTGGGTGCGGTCGAGCGGTGCGGCGGGAGTTACCGGGTGGGCCCGCGGATGTTCCGCCTGGGGCGCGCGTGGCAGCCCCATCCCCGGCTGCGCGCCGCGGCACGGGAACCCATGCGGCGGCTGGCGCAGCTCACGGGCACGACGGTGGGCATCGCCGTCCTGTGGAAGGGCGAGACGCTGATGGTCGAGTGGTGTCCCGAGGACGCCCGCCGACCGGATCCGCTGGAGACCCGGATGACCTGGCCGTGGTTCACCGCGGCGGGCAAGGTCCTGGTGGCCACGGCCGCCCCGGCACCTCTGCTGGGACCGCTGCCCGCGTCCTGGGCGCGGGACGCCGAGGCGATACGGGAGCGCGGTGCCGCGTTCGACCGGGAGGAAGTGGTGACCGGCGTGTGCTGCGCGGCAGTTCCACTGATCGGGGTGCGCGGCACTCCCGTGGCAGCCCTGTGCGTCCTCACCGATCCGGCCCACCACCTGGAACGGCTCGCGGAGACCGCGCGCCGGACGGGGCGGGTGATCAGCGCGGGGTTGCGGGGGCGCTGAGGGACGGTCGGGGGCACTGATACGACGGGGACTGCGACGCGCGGTCCGGCGATCGGGCGGGGACGGCCACCGGCCGCACCGTCGGCCCCGTCTTCGAACACGCCGGGCGCTCGGTCAGGGGCCGAGCGCCCGGCGTGCTGCTCTCCGTGACCGGGCCGCGTCCCGCACGAGACATCGGTCGATCGACCGTTGCCGAGGTCAACACCCCTGAAAACCCCTGCGGTTCCCACCGAACCCCGTCGTACGCTGACGGCCGCTGTCTGCCGAGGGAGGACACATGGGGATTCGAAGCCTGACCCGCACCGAAGCCGAACGCCGGGCCGCGCTGATCGCGGTCGAGCGGTACGACGTGGACGTCGATCTGACCGCGCTGCCCGACGGGCCGGAGGTCCGCTCCGTCTCCACCGTGGCGTTCACCTGTCGTGAACCGGGCGCCGAGACCTTCGTGGACTGTGCGGCACGGGTGCTGAGCGCGACGCTGAACGGCGTGGAGCTCGCCCCCGGCGAGGACGGCCGGATCCCGCTCCACGGTCTCGCCGGGCACAACGTGTTGCGCGTGGAGAGCGTCCAGGCCAATACCACGTCCGGCGAAGGCGTACACAAGGCGACGGACCCCGCCGACGGCGAGGTGTACGTGTGGATGAGCTTCGAACCGGACGAGGCCCACTTCGTGTGGGCGTGCTTCGACCAGCCCGACCTCAAGGCCCCGCACGCCTTCACCGTCACTGCCCCGGCCACCTGGACCGTCACCGGCAACTCCGGCGACGCACGCGTCGAGGAGCTGGACGGGGCCCGCCGCTGGACCTTCCCGGACACCCCGCCCCTGTCGACGTACAACACGGTCGTCAACGCGGGCCCCTTCCACGAGGTGCGCCGCGAGGCCGACGGCCACAACTTGGGCCTGTACGCCCGCCGTTCACTCGCCGAGGTCCTCGAACGCGACGCCGACGAGATCTTCACCCTCACCCGCCAGGGCCTCGCCTTCTACGCCGAGGCCTTCGCCATGCCGTTCCCGCAGCGCCGCTACGACCAGGTGTTCGTGCCCGAGTTCGGCGGGGCGATGGAGAACTACGGCTGTGTCACCTGGTCGGACGCGTTCCTTCAGCGGGCCGCGCCGACCCCGGCCGAACACGGGCTCCTGGCAAGGGTGTTGCTGCACGAGATGGCACACATGTGGTTCGGCAACATCGTCACCATGCGCTGGTGGGACGACCTCTGGCTGAACGAGGCGTTCGCGGAGTTCGCCTGCCACTGGGCGGCCGAGCGCGCCACCCGGCACACGGACGCGTGGGCGAGCCATCTCATGATCGGCAAGATCCGCGCGTATCTGGCCGACCAGGGGCCCGCCACGCACCCGATCCACCAGCCCATCCACGACGTGGCCCAGGCCGCGTCGATCTTCGACAGCATCACCTACCCCAAGGGCGCCTCCGTCCTCCAGCAGCTCAAGACGTACGTCGGCGAAGAGCAGTTCAGGGCCGGCATGGCCGGCTACTTCGCCCGGCACGCATGGGGCAACACCACGCTCCAGGACCTGATCGACTCCCTGTCCGAGGCCAGTGGCCGCGACCTGGACACCTGGCGCACCGCCTGGCTGGCGACGGCGGGCACCGACCGCTTCTCGCTGGAGCTCGACGGCGACTCGGTCACGCTGGTGGCCGCGGGAAGCCCGCGTCCGCAGGTGCTGGCGGTGGGCGCGTACGCCAGGAACGGCGACGCGCTGGAGCGCCGGGCGCTGGTGCGCGTCGAGGTGACGGACCCGCGTACCGCGATCACCGGCCTCCCGCCCGCCGCCGACGTCCTGCTGATCAACGACGACGACCTGACCTTCGCGACGACCCGCCCGGATCCCACGACCAGGGACGCCCTCTTCCGTACGGCGGCGCAGTTGCCCACGGCCATCTCCCGGGGTGTGGCGGCGGCCACCGTGTGGGACATGCTCACGACCGGCGAGGCCACGGCGGCTGAGGCGGGGCGGTGCCTCACCTCGGTGCTGGCCGCCGAGACGTCCGACGCGGTGATCGAGCCGTATCTGACCCTCGCCGCGAACATCGCCGAACTGTGGGCGCCGCCCGCCGACCGCGTCGCGTTGTCGGCGGAGGTCGCGGCGGCCTGTCGAAGCCTCGCCGCGGACCCCGGCCGCCGTCAGGTCGCGCTGCGTGGCCTGGCGCGTACCGCGACGACCGCGGACGATCTCGGCTGGCTCCGCCAACAGGCCGGTGACGACGTCGACTTGCACTGGCGTGCGCTCATCCGCGAGGCGGAACTGGGCGGCGACGTCACGGCGGAATCCGACCTTCTGCTCACCCTCGACCCGGACCCCGACGCCTGGCTCCGCGCCCTGACCGTGCGGGCCGCCCTGCCCGACGCGGCGACGAAGGCGGAGGTCTGGCAGCAGATGGCCGTGGACCGTGCGGTCCCCGTCAACTCGGTCGGCCTGGTGGCAGCCGCCTTCTGGTGCCCCGGCCAGGACACACTGCTGGCGCCCTACGCCGAGCGCTATCTGGAGGCGCTCCCGAAGCTGCACCAGGGCGGAATGATCCTGGCGATGAGCTATACGCGCCGTCTGTTCCCGCTGCACGCCATCGACGCCACGTACATCGAGCGGGCCCGGCATGCCTCCCAGGAGGCGGTGCCGGTGGTCCGTACAACCCTCCTGGAGCGCTCGGACGAGGTGAGCCGGATGCTCCGCGCCCGGGGCGGATCGGTCTGACCTGCTCGGAGCTCCGGACGAGGCAATCGCAGGGCGGCCCGTCAGTCCGCCGGTGGGGTCGGCCCGGGCGCGGACCGTTCCGGGTGCGGATAGGACGGCTGTACCCGCAGCGGGCGGGCCGCCCAGCCGGGCAGGTGCCAGTTCCAGCCTCCGAACAGGGAGACGAGGGAGGGAACGAGCAGCATCCGCACGATGGTCGCGTCCAGCAGGATGCCGATGCCGAGGCCGGTCGCCAGCGTCTTGAGATCGGTGCCCGGTCCCGAGGCGAGTGCGGCGAAGGCGAGGAAGAGGATGAGTGCGGCGCTGGTGACGAGTCGGCCGGTGCGGCCGATGCCCTCGATGACCGCGTCGTCGGTCGAGTGGCCGGCGTCGTACTCCTCCCGGATGCGGGAGAGGATGAACACCTCGTAGTCCATGGACAGTCCGAACAGGAACGCGAAGATCATGATCGGGATCCAGAACGTGACGGCGCCGGTCGCGGCGATGCCGAAGAGCGTGTTGGAGCCATGGCCGTCCTGCCAGAACAGCACCATCAGGCCCAGCGTCGCCGCCAGCGAGATCAGGTTGAGCAGCACCGCCTTCAGCGGCAGCAGCAGGGAGCGGAAGGCGCGCACGAGCAGGATGTACGTCAGCAGCGCGATGATCGTGAGCATCAGCGGGAAGTTGCCGTAGACGGCGTGCAGGAAGTCGATCTGTGCCGCGCCGACGCCGGCGACACCGACGACCCCGGGCAGGTGCTCGGTGGCGCTCTTGACCCGCCTGACCACATCGACGCTCTTCGAGTTCACGGTCTCGGTGTCCGGAATGACGACCACGATGCTCTGTCCGCCCTGATTGCCGGCGGGCCCGGTCGGCACGAGCACGCTGGTCACGCCGTCGACCTTGGCCAGCTCGGCGGCGACGGGTTTTGCCCGGCCGGTGCTGACCAGGACCTCCATCGGGGTCAGCGCGCCGGTCGGGACGCCGCCGCGCTCCAGGGTCTGCAGGGTGTCGTAGGCCGGGCCGTTCTTGGCCAGCGATTCCGAGGAGGCGAGGCCGATCTTGATGCCGAGGAAGACGCCGACGAGGGCCGCGAGGGCGGCCAGTGCGGCGGCGGCCGCGATCCAGCGGCGCCGTACGACCGCGGCGGTCCAGCGGCTCCAGAACCGGCTCGCCCGGTTCTCGTGCCGGATCTTCGGCCAGTCGACCTTCGGTCCGATGCCGCCGAGGATCGCGGGAGTGAGGGTGAGGGTGGTCAGCACGCTCGCGAGTGGGATGAGCGCGCCGCCGTAGCCCATGCTGCGCAGGAACGGGACCGGCAGGACCACCAGCGAGAGCAGGCCGATGGCCACCGTGACGCCGCTGAACACGATCGCATGTCCGGCGTGCTGCATCGCGACCACGACGGCGTCGTGGTTGTCCCGGCCGCGGTCGCGCTCCTCGCGCCAGCGGGTGACGAACAGCAGCGAGTAGTCGATCGCCACGCCCAGGCCGATCAGGGCGACCAGGAACTGCACGATGAACGACATGTCGGTCAGGTAGGTGAGCGGCAGGAGCATCACGAAGGTCGCGAGGATCGACACCGCGGCGACGAGCAGCGGCAGCAGGGCGAGGAAGGAGGCGAACACGAAGGCGAGGACGGCGAGTGCGCCGACGGCGCCGAGGAGCGTCTCGCCGAGCACACCGGGCCCGCCCCCGTCGTCGCCGCCGGAGGCCAGCGCGTCCTCGCCCGTCACTCCGATCACCGCACCCGCCGGCATGGCCTTCTCCGCCGCCGCCCGGATCGGGTCGGTCAGCAGTTTCTGGCTGGGGGACGGGTTGAACCGGTAGAACACCAGCGCGTAGGCGGTGCGGTCGTCCTTCGTACGGAAGGCCTTGTCACCGGTGTCCGCCTCATCGATCAGCCGCACGCCCGGTACCGCCGTGCCGACGGACGTGAAGACCCGCCCGACGTCCGCCTCGTGACCGGTGATCGTCTGCCCTGCCGGAAGGGTGACCGCCACCAAGTAGGGGTTGGTGTCGCCGCCGCTGCCGAAGGCGTCCTCGATCTTGTGCGCGGTCACGGTGCCGGGCTGTCCCGGCAGGGAGAAGTCGATCGTCAGCCGGTCCGTGGTGCGACCGGCCAGCAGGATGCCGGCGACCAGCACCAGACCCCAGAACGCCACCACCGCTTTGCGATGCCGCAGAACGAATTCGGCCCACCGTCGCATACCGGACCTTCCCCGGATCGTTGGTTGCGCGAGTTTAGCCCGCCGCCCAGTTTCTCCGCTATCGGAGCGATCCATCCGTTTTGACGGGATCCGGAAGCGCGGAATCCGCACCCACCGCCTCGGGAAGAAACGGCGCCGAAGGGGGCGTTGCCTTGTGAGTAGTACTGGATCACCGCCGGAAGTCTGAGAACGGAGCAGTCGAGGTGAACGACGCGATAGACGCCGACACCCTCAACAGGGCGGAGGAGGCTGCTCCCACGCCCGACGTATTGGAGCGGGTACGGCGGAACCGGCGGCACACCCTGGAGCTGCTCACCGTCTGCGCCGTGGGGCTCGTCCCGTGGACGGTCCTGCTGGCGATGACGCTGCCGTCCGGGTACGAGGTCCATCAGTGGCGCCTGACATGGGTCGGTTTCGACATCCTGCTCGTGGTCGCGATGGCGTCCACCGCGCTGCTCGGCTGGCGGCGGAACCGCGCCGTCATATTGGCGGCGCTCACGACGTCGGTACTGCTGATCTGCGACGCGTGGTTCGACGTGTCGCTCGCCTTCGGCACGTCGGAGGTCTGGTGGTCGGCGGCGTTGGCGCTGTTCGTCGAACTGCCGCTGGCCTTCTACCTGATACGCCGGGTGATGGGGATGATCTCGCTCGCCCATTGGCCGTCCGTGGAAGCGGACACCCGGCTCACCGAATGACCCGCTTTGCCTCTGTGGCAACGGTGAGGTTCTCGCAACTCCCCTTTGTTCCCGATGACTTGGTTCGGAAATCCCCGGGGCTGAAGTTGGTCGCCATGGAGAGCGGCGAGGTGGCAAGACCTCGGCGCGCGGCATGGAGGATGTCATGCCCGAGATGTATTTCGATGTGCGCTGGCCCGACGGTCTGACCCAGCGCTGCTATTCACCCTCCACGATAGTCGAGGACTACTTCACCCCGGGTGCCGCATACGAGCTCGCCGAATTCGTCGAGCGCAGCCGTACGGCACTCGGTATCGCCGGTGACCGGGTACGGGAGAAGTTCGGCTTCTTCTGCACCGGCGCCTCCGACCAAGTCGCCCGGATAGAACGGACGGCCGCCGCGTACGGCGACATCGGCGGCGCCAAGGTCACGGTCGAATCCCTCACCGGCGCCGACGGGAACCCGCGATGAGCCCCGCGACACGACTGTCCGGCACGCACTACTCGGTGGCCGTGGTGGGCGGTGGCCAGGCGGGACTGTCCGTCAGCCACGAACTGCGCGAACGCGGCATCGACCACGTCGTGATCGAGGCCCACCGGGTCGGACGCGAGTGGCGCGAGCGCCGCTGGGACTCCTTCTGCCTGGTGACCCCCAACTGGCAGTGCAGGCTGCCCGGTTACCCCTACCAGGGCGACGATCCCGACGGCTTCATGGTCCGCGACGACATCGTGCGGTACCTGGAGGGCTACGTCGCCCACTTCCGCCCGCCGCTGGTCGAAGGCGTGACGGTCACGAGGCTGCGCCGCTCCCCGAGCGGAGTCTTCGAACTCGCCACCACCGAGGGCGACTTCACCGCCGACCAGGTGGTGATAGCGACCGGCCCCTACCACGCCCCCTCCCTCCCCCCGATGGCCCAACGCCTCCCCGACTCCCTCACCCAGGTCCACTCCTCCCGCTACCGCAACCCCGCCCAACTCCCCCCGGGCGCCGTCCTGGTGGTCGGCACCGGCCAGTCCGGCTGCCAGATCGCCGAGGACCTGCACCTCGCCGGACGCCAGGTCCACCTGGCCGTCGGCAGCGCCCCGCGCGTGGCCCGCTTCTATCGCGGCCGGGACTGTGTGGCGTGGCTGGACGAGATGGGTCACTACGCGAAGAGCATCGACGACTTCGACGACGCCGGCGCGGTCCGGATGCGCGTCAACCACTACGTCACCGGACGCGACGGAGGCCGCGACATCGACCTGCGCGCCTTCGCCCGCGACGGTATGCGGCTGTACGGCCGCCTCACCGAAGTCGGCGGTACGGAACTGGAGTTCGCCGACGACCTCAAGGTGAACCTCGACCACGCGGACGCCGTGGCCGAGGGCATCAAGGACGCCATCGACGCCCACATCACCGCCCATGGCATCGCGGCACCGGACGAGCCCCGCTACGTACCCGTGTGGGAGCCGGACGAGCAGCCGCGCGAACTCGACCTGGACCAGGCCGACATCACGTCCGTCGTCTGGTCGACCGGATTCCGCCGGGACCACCGCTGGATAGAAGCACCGGTCTTCGACGGCCGCGGCTACCCGATGCACTGGCGCGGCGCGACCAGTGTCCCCGGCCTGTACTTCCTGGGCCTGCCCTGGCAGCACTCATGGGGCTCGGGACGCTTCGAAGCGGTGGGCAGGGACGCGGAGTTCCTCGCGAACCACATCGAGGCGTCACGCCGCCTGGCCGACGTCTGCGGCACCCTCACCGGCGCCCCCACCGACCTCGCCTCCGCCCTCCCGATCGGCTGAGGCGGAGCAAAGAGGAGACGAAGAGGACGAGGAACGGGACGACACTCATGGTCCACGACGCACACCGCCACATCGGCGTCCTGCCCGCCTACCCCTTCTACGGCGGCCCGCCGGTCAACCCCGACACCACCGCCCGCGCCACGGTCAAGCAACTCCTCGCCGACCTGGACGCGGAGGGCACCGAACGCGCTCTGGTCATCCCGAACTACGGCGTCCCGGACCCCGCGATCGCCTTCTCCTTCAACGAGTTGGTGATCGAGGCCGCCCAGACCGACGACCGTATCCGGGCCGGCCTCTGGGTCTCCCCGCGCCCCGAGGACGAGCAACGCACCACCCAGGCACTGAAGTTGGCGGGCGAGCGGGGCGTGAAGGCGCTCAAGCTCAGCTTCCTGCTCGGCGGCCGCCCGACCGACCCGGCCTGCCGCCCCCACCTGGACCGTATCTTCGCCGAGGCGGCCCGGCACGGGCTGGTGGTACACGTCCACACCTCCCCCGGCGCCGCCTCCGACATCGACGAGGTCGGCCACCTGGTCGACTGGTACGCCGACCAAGTCCCCGTCCATCTCGTGCACTTCGGCGGCGGGATGAGCGGCCACATCAAGCTCGCCGGTTCCCGGTTCTTCGACTGGATCACCGCCGGCAAGCACGTCTACACCGACCTCTCCTGGGCCATCGGTTTCACTCCCCGCTGGCTGGCCCGGGAGATCGAGCGCCGCGGCATCGGCCACGACCGGGTGCTCTTCGCCAGCGACCAGCCATGGGGCGACTTCACGGGCGAGTACGCCCGCCTCGCCGAAGCGACCGGCGGCGGCGAACTCGGCGACCTGGTCTTCAAGGACACCTTCGCCGCCCTCTACGACTGACCGACCTCCCCTCTCAAGTCCGGTACGTACAAGGAGACAGCCATGTCCGAAACCGTCGAACTCAGCGAGATCGAGCAGCAGTCCCTCAACGAGATCCCCCACCCGTCGCTCCCCGACGGCACCAGCATCTACGGCGCCACAAAGGTGTTCCCCGACTACAAGGCCGAGGACGGCGAGACGTACTTCACGCTCGTCCACGGCATCGCCCACGAGTCCTCGGTCTCCTTCGTCGCGGTCCTCCAGGCGACCCGCGCCCTGCGCAAGGGCTTCGAGACGGCCATCTACTTCTACGGCCCGGGCTCCCTCAACTGCCTTGCCACGCGCGGCTTCCCGACCACCGGCAACTCGGCCTTCCCCGGCGAGCACAACATCAACAACCAGCTCAAGACCTTCATCGCCGAGGGCGGCAAGGTCTTCTGCTGCCGCTTCGGCCTGTCCCTGCACGGGGCTCGCGAGGAGGACCTCATCGAAGGGGTCATCCCGACCCACCCACTGGACGTCCAGGACGCGCTGATCCACTACGCGCGCAAGGGCGCCATCATCAACTCCACCTACCAGCTGTAAGGGGGCCGCTGTGAGCGTTGGCACCGAATCGACGAGTACGGCGGTGGATGTACGCATCATGACCCGCGCCGAACTCGCCCTGCACGGCGTCGCGTTGGACGCCCCCGTACGGCGGCCCGACGGCGCGGGTCCGAGCGGCGACGGTCACGTCCTCGTCGACGGTGCCAACGCCGCACTGCCCACCAACCCGGCCAGCCCCTACCGCGTCCGCGACGGCAGCGTATGGCTGGGCGACCAGGACACCGGCCTCGCCCTGACCGCCGTGAGCCGCCCCAAGTTCTACGACCTGACCACCGCAGACGGCACCTCCTACGAGCACATCGCCCGCCTCCACGGCGCCGACGTCCTCGCCACCACCGTCGTCCAGACCTGCATCCGCTACGCCGAGTCGGACCGCTGTCGCTTCTGCACCATCGAGGAGTCCCTGCGCTCGGGCGCCGCGGTCGCCGCCAAGACCCCGGCGCAGCTCGCCGAAGTCGCCGAAGCGGCCGTCCGGTTGGACGGGATCAAACAGATGGTCATGACCACGGGCACGACTGCCGGCCCCGAACGGGGCGCGCGCAATCTCGTCCGCTCCGTGCGCGCCGTCCTCGAAGCGGTGCCCGGCCTGCCCATCCAGGTGCAGTGCGAACCACCCGGCGACCTCGCCTGGATCCGTGAGCTGCACGACGCCGGGGCCGCCACGATCGGCATCCACGTCGAGTCCCTCGACGAGGAGGTACGGCGGCGCTGGATGCCGGGCAAGTCGACAGTCCCGATGACCGAGTACGAGGCCGCGTGGGACGAGGCGGTGCGGATCTTCGGACCGAATCGCGTCTCCACCTATCTGCTCGTCGGACTCGGCGAGGACCCGGACGAACTCATCGCGGGCGCGGGCGAGTTGATCGACCGGGGCGTGTACCCGTTCGTCGTCCCGTTCCGCCCGATGGCGGGCACGCTCGCCGCCCGCGACGGCATCCCGGCACCGAGCGCCGAACTCCTGACGTACGTCACCGAGCGCGTCGCGGCGAAACTCCGCGCCGCCGGGATGAGCGGCGCCGACCAGAAGGCGGGCTGCGCGGCCTGCGGTGCGTGCAGTGTTCTGCAGTCGGCGGGCGGGTGATGGCCGTGTACCTCGACGGCTCCACGGCACCCCTCGCGACGGACGGACCGGTCGACATCCTGGCCCTGCTGGGCGACCGGAGCACACTCGACCGCCGTCCCGCGTTCCACATCGAACAGGCCGCCGACAACGCCGAGTTGGCCGCCTACCGACGGCTGCGCACGGAGACCTTCGTCCACGAACAGGGACTCTTCACCGGCGACGACCTCGACGACCGTGACGCCGACGCCCGTACCCTCGTGCTGATCGCCCGGGCCCCGGACGGCAGCGTGATCGGCGGTGTGCGGCTGGGCCCGGTCGACGACGGTCCCGACCTCGGCTGGTGGCAGGGCGGCCGACTGGTCGTCGCCCCGCAGGCACGCGGCCCGCACGGAATCGGCGCGGCACTGGTCCGGGCGGCCTGTGCTCGGGCCGAGGCGGAGGGTGTCCTGCGGTTCGACGCGACCGTACAGGCCCGCAACGAGGTGCTCTTCAGACAGCTCGGCTGGCAGTCGGTGCGGGCCACGGAAGTTGCCGGCACTCCACACGTCCTGATGCGCTGGCCCATCACACGGATCGCGTCCCAAGTCGCGGCCACGAAAGCCGCGTTGGGCCCGCTGCTCGCCGAACTCCCCGCACCGCCCGGCTTCGTCGGCGACGACGGCGCGCCCGTCCCCGGCACCGACGTCATCGCCGCGTGCGACGCGATCGTGCCGTCGATGGTCGAACGGGACCCCGAGTGGGCGGGCTGGTGCGCGGTCCTGGTGAACGTCAACGACCTTGCGGCGATGGGAGCTTCACCGGTCGGCCTGCTGGACGCGGTGGGCGCACGCGATGCGACACACGCCGCTCTGATCCTCGCCGGACTGACCCGGGCGGCGCAGGCGTACGGCGTCCCGGTGCTCGGCGGTCACACCCAACTCGGCGTCCCCGCCGCCCTGTCGGTGACCGCGCTCGGCCGCACCGACCGGCCTGTGCCCGGCGGCGGTGGACGCCCAGGGCATGCCGTACGGCTCACGGCCGACCTCGGCGGCGACTGGCGCGCGGGCTACCGGGGCCGTCAGTGGGACTCGACCACCCGCCGTCGTACGGACGAACTACGCACGATGACAAGGGCGGTGGCCGCCGCGCGACCCGCCGCCGCGAAGGACGTGTCGATGGCCGGGATCGCCGGGACGCTGGGGATGCTCGCCGAGGCGAGCGGCTGCGGGGCGGTGCTGGACGTGGCCGAAGTACCGCGTCCGACGAACGCCTCGATGGGCGACTGGCTGACCTGTTTCCCCGGCTTCGCGATGCTCACCGCCGACGGCCCCGACGCGCACCCGCTGCCCGCCGGGCCCGCAACGGGTGCTGTGTGCGGAGAGTTGACCGCCGGGCAAGGGGTCGGGCTGCGCTGGCCCGACGGAGAGATCACCGAGGCGGTCGCCTCCGAGGTGACCGGAATGGGGACGGCATGAGCACGCTGCGGATGGCGGCCGTGTCCGCCGAGTTCGGCCGCGACCTGGAAGAGGACTTCGCGATCGTCGAACGGCTCATCAAGGAGGCCGGCGAGCAGGGTGTACGGCTCCTCGCGCTGCCGGAGGCGTGCCTGGGCGGCTATCTGCTGAGCCTGGACGACGACAGCGAGCTGGACGAGGGCCCGCCCGCGCTCGCCCTCGACGGCCCGGAGATCCGCCGACTGGCCACGCTGGCCGGTGAGTTGACGGTCGTAGCCGGATACTGCGAAGCCGCAGAGGACGGTCGCCAGTACAACAGCGTCGTCTGCGTGACAGGCGACGGCGTCCTCGGCAACCACCGCAAGGTCCATCAACCGCTCAGCGAGGACGCCAGCTACGCCTCGGGCGACCGCTTCCACGCCTTCGACACACCGGTCGGTCGGCTCGGGATGATGATCTGCTACGACAAGGCGTTCCCGGAGTCGGCGCGGGCCCTGGCGCTGGACGGCGCCGAGATCGGGGTCTGCGTGTCGGCCTGGCCGGGCGCGCGCACCAAAGCGAGCGCCGATCTCGAACAGGACCGCTGGAAGCGGCGTTTCGACCTGTTCGACCGGGCGCGGGCGCTGGAGAACCAGATCGTGTGGCTGTCCGCCAACCAGGCCGGCACGTTCGGGTCGCTACGCTTCGTCGGGAGTGCCAAGGTCGTCGACCCGGGCGGTGAGATCCTCGCCGACACGGGCGTGACGGCCGGCATCGCCGTCGCCGAACTCGACGTCGCACAGGCTCTGGAGACCGCCCGCCGGTCGATGGGACACCTGCGCGACCGGCGGCCCGAGACCTACGGACCAGCCCCGGGAGCAGTCACCGCTTGACTTCCTCCCCCGCCTAAAAACGGGGAATTCCAGCGGTCGCCCGCGGGGGTTCCTGCTTCACCGACGACTGCCCGCCAGGAGTGCTCCCTTGAGGCCTAACACCGTCTCCACAGGCCGAGACGGCCAGCCCGGCCGCCTTGATGTTGCGGGCCGCGTTGATGTCGCGGTCATGTACGGCGCCGCAGTCGCACGTCCACTCGCGGACGTTCAGCGGCATCTTCGCCGCGACCGTGCCGCAGGCCCCGCACAGCTTGCTGCTGGGGAACCAGCGGTCGATCACGACGAGTTCGCGCCCGTACCAGGCGCACTTGTACTCCAGCATGGAGCGCAGTTGCGTCCACGACGCGTCACTGATGGCGCGTGCGAGCCCGCCGTTCTTCAGCAGGTTGCGGACGGTGAGGTCCTCGATCACGACCGTTTGGATCTCACGGACGAGACGAGTCGACAGCTTGTGCAGGAAGTCGCGGCGCCGGTCGGCGATCCGCGCATGCACGCGGGCGACCTTGCGGCAGGCCTTTTCGCGGTTCGCGGAGCCCTTGGCCTTCCGGGACAGTTCCCGCTGCGCCCTGGCGAGACGAGCACGGTCACGGCGCTCGTGACGCGGGTTGGTGACCTTCTCGCCGGTGGACAGGGCCACGAGGGACGTGATGCCGGCGTCGATGCCAACCGCGTTCTTCGTGGCCGGAGGCGGAGCAATGCGGTCGTCGCACAGCAGCGACACGAACCAGCGACCCGCCGCGTCGCGGGACACAGTCACCGTGGTCGGCTCGCTGCCCTCGGGCAGCGGACGCGACCAGCGGATGTCCAGCGCACCGGCCATCTTCGCCAGAATCAGTTGTCCGTCGCGCCACGTGAAGGCGCTACGCGTGTACTCGGCCGACGCCCGCGACTTCTTCCGGGACTTGAAGCGCGGAAACTTCGCACGCTGGGCGAAGAAGTTCCCGAACGCCGTCTGAAGATGCCGCAGCGCCTGCTGGAGCGGGACCGAGGACACCTCCGTCAGGAAGGCCGGTTCCTCGGTCTTCTTCCACTGAATCAGCGCGGCCGACGACTGGACGTAGGAGACGCGGCGCTGCTCCCCGCACCAGGCCCGGGTGCGCTCTTCCAGCGCCTTGTTGTAGACGAGGCGGACGCAGCCGAACGTACGCGCCAACTCAGCTGCCTGCTCGTTCGTGGGGTAAAAGCGGTATTTGAACGCCCGCTTGACCTACCGCGCCATACCTCACACCGTATCAACCCCTGTGTGAGCGGCGGGTGTCGGCCGGTGGACGGTGCACACCGGTCCGCCCTGACGGCGAACCAGCTTCTCCTGCCCAGCTTCGCAGGAGCTTCGCTTCCTCCCCCGGCCGAGGCCGGGGGTATCCACGAAGGAGAGCCCCGATGAGCACCATCCGGATCGCGGCCGCGGCCGCCCACTTCGGCCGCGACCTGGAGTTCGACCTGGCCCGCGTCACCAAACTCATCGACGACGCCCGCGGCAACGGCGCCGGACTGCTGGTCCTGCCCGACGCCACCCTCGGCGGCTACCTCGCCGACCTGCGCCACCCCGACCCCCAGACCCTCCCCCCGGCCCTCAAGCCGGACGACCCACTGATCCTCCAAGTCGCCCGCCTGGCAGCCGAGATGGTGGTGTGCGTCGGCTACTGCGAGGACGGCGGGACCGAGCGCTACAACGCCGCGGTCTGCGTCAGCGGCGACGGCATCCTCGGCCGGCACCGCAAGGTCCACCTCCCGGCCGGCGAGGTCGCCGCATACACGGCAGGGGACCGCTTCGACGCCTTCGACACCCCGGTCGGCCGCCTCGGCATGCTCATCGACTACGACAAGACGTTCCCCGAGTCGGCCCGTTCGCTGGCCCTCGACGGCGCCGAGATCCTCGCCTGCCTCTCCGCCTGGCCCACCAGCATCACCAACCGCGCCCCACGCATGGCCCAGGACCGCCAGGCCCGCCTCTTCGACCTCTACGACCAGTCCCGCGCCGCCGAGAACCAGGTCGTCCTGGCCTCCTCCAACCAGACCGGCGCCATGGGCGGCATGCGCTTCCTCGGCCAGGCCAAGGTGGTCGGCCCCGGCGGCGACATCCTCGCCCGCACCTGGTCCAAGGCCGGGCTCGCCGTCGCCGAGATCGACGTCGCCGCTGAGACCGACCGGGCCCGCCGCGTCCTGCGCCACCTCGACGAACGCCGCCCCGACGCCTACCGGGAGTCCCGTACGTGAAGATCGCCCTGCTCAGCTACTCCACCAAGCCGCGCGGTGGGGTCGTCCACACCCTCGCCCTCGCGGAGGCCCTCGCGGCACTGGGCGAGGACGTCACGGTGTGGACCCTGGGCCGGGGCGGCGACGCGGGCTTCTTCCGCCCGGTGAACCCTGCGGTCCGCGTCCAGATCGTCCCGTTCCCCGACGGCCCGCCCACAGAGACCGTCGGCGAACGCATCCTGCGCTCCATCGCCACCCTCCGCACCGCCTTCGACCCCACGCCCTACGACATCGTCCACGCCCAGGACTGCATCAGCGCCAACGCGGCCGGCCACTGCGTCCGCACGGTCCACCACCTCGACCACTTCACCACCCCCGAACTGGCCGCCTGCCACGAGCGCGCGATCGTCGAGCCGTACGCGCACGTCTGCGTGTCGGGGGCGGTCGCGCGGGAACTGGCCGAGGGCTGGCGCATCAACGCGCAGGTGATTCCCAACGGGGTCGCCTACGACCGTTTCGCCGCCACCGACCCTGCCGCGCAGGCGAGTTGGCGCTCCCGCCTCGGCCCGTACATCCTCACCGTCGGCGGCATCGAACCCCGCAAGGGCTCACTGGACCTCCTGGAGGCCTACGCCCTCCTGCGCGCCGCCCGTCCCGACGTCCGCTTGGTGATCGCGGGCGGCGAGACGCTCTTCGACTACCGCGACTACCGGGCGAGTTGGGAAGCACGGGCCGCCGAACTCGCCGTAGAACCAGTGGTATTGGGGCAGGTCGGAGAGGACGAGCTTCCGTCGCTGGTGGCTGCGGCGGACGTGTTCGCGTTCCCGTCCCTCAAGGAGGGCTTCGGTCTCGCGGCCATGGAGGCGTTGGCGGCGGGGGTTCCGCTGGTCGTGCGGGATCTGCCCGTGTTGCGTGAAGTGTTCGGCGGGGCTGCCCAATTCGCCGCCACACCGCAGGACTTGGCCACCGAACTCGGCCGCGCGCTCACAAACGAGGACCCCGTCCGCGTCGCAGCCGGGCGTGCCCTCGCCGCCCGCCACACCTGGGACGCGGCGGCCCTCAGTCACCTCGACTTCTACCGGTCCCTGAACCCTCGCCCATGAACAGCCCCTGTCAAACAAGGGCGTTGACACCTCACCCGATCCGCGTCACGGTGAGGGCCCGTCGCGCCCGGAGGTCGTCCATGGCTCCGTTATCCACGCCCCCGTCAGACACCGGCCTCGTCGAACGCGTACAGGCGATACAACCCCTCCTCCGCGAGCACGCGTTGCGCACCGAGCAGGAGAGAAGGGTGACCGGGGAAGCGGTGGCGGCGCTGACGGACGCCGGTGTCTACCGGATGAACGTCCCCCCGGCGGTACGGCGGTTACCAGAGTCGGTTGAGCACGCAGGTCGAGGTGTTGGGCGAGATCGCCGCCGGGTGCGGTTCGACCGGCTTCATGGCGCTGAACCAGGCCGGGTGTTCGTACATCGCCGCGCTCTTCCCGGACGAGGCCCAGGACGAGATCTTCACCAGCCCGGACGTCCGGATCGGCGGCACGCTCATCCCGGACGCCGTCGCGGTCGCGACGGACGGCGGCTATGTCGTCAACGGCACCTCGGCCTTCGCCACCGGTTGCCAGAACGCCGACTGGCACCTCCTGACGGCCCGCGTCGAGTCCGACAGCGGCCTGCCCGAGGTGCTGTGGACCGCCGTGCCGATGTCCGATCTGGAGATCCTCGACGACTGGTACGTCTCGGGGTTGGCGGGGAGCGGCAGCAACAGCGTCGTCGCACGGGACGTGTTCGTGCCCGCGCACCGCGTGCTGCCCGTAGGGGCTCTGCTGCGCGGCGAGTCGGCCTCCAAGGCCAACGCGGACGACCCCTTCTACCGGATGCCGGTGCTGCTGCTGTTCTGTGCCTGGACGGCACCGAACGCGCTGGGCCTGGCCCGGGCCGCCCTCGCGGAGTTCACCGAGCGCATCCACCATCGGGGCATCACGTACACCTTCCACGAGCGGCAGTACGAGGCGGGCGTCACACATCTCCAGGTCGCCGAGGCTGCGTTGAAGATCTCCTGCGCCGAGTTGCTGACCGGCGAGTTCGTCGCCCGGATCGAGGCCGCGACCAAGAACGGCGACCCGTCGTACACCCAGGCGGACCGGGCCAGGATCCGCGCACAGAGCGGCTACACGACACGCCTGTGCAAGGAGGCGGTGGACCTCATCGCCTCCGCCTCCGGAGCGTCCTCCCTCCACCGGGACGTCCCCGTCCAGCGGGCCGTACGCGACCTGCACGCGCTCAGCCTGCACTCCTTCGTCAACCCGACCACCAACCTGGAGCTGTACGGCCGGGTGCTGGCGGGACTCGACGCGGGCACGCCGTTCCTCTGACCGGGTCGTTCATCCCAGAGTCGCCAGCCAGGCGGCGGTGTCGTCGGGCCGGGCGAACCGGTGCGCGGCGAGGGGAGCGAAGCGGGGTTCGCGGATACGGCGTTCGATCTCGCTCCTCCGCCCCGCGTGCTGGGACCACGCCCACCAGGCCGGGTGTTCCCGGCTCAGCCAGCCCGCCCAAGTCTCCCTGTTCCCACCGAAGATCCTCTCGCGGGTGACCGTCCGCCGAAGGGAACGGCGCAGCACCCGGGGCATGATCACGCGTCGCGCGTAGTCCAGCCAGAGCACCGTGTCGGCCTTCTCCCAGAGCAGATCACGGACTTCGGGCGAGCCGATCGAGTCGATGATCCAGCGGGGTTCGGAAGTGAGCCGCAGGACGTCGTCGGTCAGGGCTTCGTTGACGGTCCAGTCGGGGCCGGTGAAGTAGAGGGTGTCCATCTCGTGGTACGGCACGCCGAGCCGCTCGCCCACGGCCCGCGCGAGCGTCGACTTGCCCGCACCTGTCGCCCCGACCACCAGGATCTTCTCCATCCACGCACACTAACTAGGATGTGCGGTGCCCGCCGATCATCAACAGGAGCCCCGCCATGAGCAGTCCGCACCACGCCCACGCCTCCCTGGACGGCCTGGTGACGGGAGACGCCTTCGGCGACGGCTGGTTCACCCGGTCCGACGAGTCCGCCGAGGAGTTGCTGACCGCGCGGGAACTGCGCCCCGCGCCGTGGTCGTGGACCGACGACTCGGCCATGGCGTTCGTCCTGTTCGCCCACCTGGTGGCCCACGGGGAGGTCCAACCGGACGCCCTGGCACGGGAGTTCGCAGCCGAGTACCACCGGGACCCGAGTCGGGGGTACGGCCCGTCCATGCACAGCATCCTGCGCCGCATCGGCGACGGCGAGGACTGGCAGGCGGTCACCACCGGACAGTTCGGCGGACAGGGGTCCTACGGCAACGGCGCCGCGATGCGGGTCGCCCCACTGGGGGCCTGGTTCCGGGGCGACTTGGTGGCCGCCACCGAGCAGGCCCGGCTGTCCGCGCTGACCACCCATGCCCATCCGGAGGCCGTCGCCGGGGCGGTGGCCGTGGCGGTCGCCGCCGCGATCGCGGCCGCCGGGGAGGGTCAACAGGCCGCGCCACGCGCCGAGTTCCTACGGGAGGTCGCCTCGCACGTGCCGGAGAGCGATGTCCGCTCCGGCCTGCTGGTCGCCGCGAATTTCTCCGAGCGGACGTCGGTACGGCACGCGGCCTCCGTGTTGGGCTCGGGGACGCTCATCTCCGCCCCGGACACCGTGCCGTTCGCCCTGTGGTCCGCCGCGGGTCAACTGGACGATCTGCCCGAGGCGTTGTGGCAGACCGTCGCCGGGTGGGGCGACCGGGACACCACCTGCGCGATCGTCGGAGGTGTGGTCGCGGCACGCACCGGCACGGGTGGCATCCCGGCAGCCTGGCGGGAGGCGTGCGAGGCGATCCCGGCGTGGAGCGGCTGGGCCGGGCAGGTCAGTCCGTCCCGGTGACCCGACGTCGACCGGTGACCTTCGAGGCCGGGAGGCGACCGGCTCTCGACATACCGGTGAGGGCGTCGCCCTCGACGGTGACCGCGAAGGTCAGGTTCAGGCGCAACGGCTTGGTGACCGCCTGCTTCCAGGTGACGCGATCGCCGTCGACGACGACATTCTGAAGGGGCACTTCCTCGCCCGCGCCGTGCGCGACTCCGGTGAACTCGCCGCCATTCCGGATCAGTTCGACGACGGGCTTGATGCGGCCGACGGGTGTGGCGATGGTCAGGTCCCAGACGCCTTCGACGGTCATGAGTGGCTCTTCCTTGTGGTGGGGTCGGTCGGGAGATGCCGATCGGGTGTTACAGGGCAGCGGGGGCCTGGCCGTGTGCGCGCCAGGTGGTGCCGCGGCGTTCGTGTGCGAACAGTTCCTCCACGGCATGCGCGACCCGCGGACCGATCTCGCGCTCCAGCAGATACAGGCCCAGGTCGAGGCCGGAGGTGACGCCGGCGCCGGTGACCAGGTCGCCGTCGTCGACGACACGGGCGTGGACGGCGTGGACGCCGGTGGCTTCGAGCATGTCGAGGCCCAAGTGGTGGGTGGTGGCGTTGCGTCCCTCGATGAGTCCGGCCATGGCGAGGACCAGCGAGCCGCCACACACCGCGGCCATGGTGATCCGCGGATTGTCCATGGCGGCCTTCAGCAGCCCGGGCAGTTCGGTGGTCAGGGTGCGTCCGAGGAGGACGGGGATGAACTCGTCCTGCTGCCACGCCGACGCGCTCTCGGCGTCGGTGTCGGGCACCTCGCCCGGCTCCCCGACCCGGCCGGAGGCCCCCGGCACGAGAACGAGGCCGGAGCGGGCGGGGTCGAGCGTGCCGGTGGCCCGCAGCATCAGGCCGCCGGTACCGCTGACGACGTCCCGGGGCCCTTCGGCCGAGACCAGTTCCACGGTGACGGCGCCGTCGGAGGCGGTGCCGCCTGCGTAGAGGACCTCATAGGGAGCGACGACATCAAGCGGGTCGAAGCCGTCGAACAGAACGATCTGGACGTGCATGTGGCGTCTTCCGTCGTAGGAGCTGCCGGTGATCACCGGCCTGTCCTCGACGGTAGAAGCGGGGTGTGGGAGGCAACCAGAGGGATCGGTGACAGGGTCCGACGGGATCTCGCCACGCCGAACCGACCGCACGGAAACTTCCGTCGCAAGGCTTGACCCATGGGGTGGAGGAGCGCACAGTCTCTCGTTAATGCGCATTACCTAATACGCATTAACGAGCGTCACCGATCGCGCAGGACCCTGCCCTGGAGGAGAGAGACCGCTGTGGAGGAACACAGGAAGCGGCCCGGACGTACGCCCGCTCCCGCCGGGCGTACCTCACGGCCCCGGCAGGCCGAGGTGGCTCGGCTGGCGGGGGTGTCGCAGGCGACCGTGTCGCTGGTGCTCTCCCCGAAGCCCGATGCCAAGGGACGGGTCATCTCCGAGGAGACCCGCCTGCGGGTCCTGGAGGCGGCCCGCAGCCTCGGCTACGTCCCGGACCCGGCCGCCCGGCGCCTGGCCGCTGCCCGCAACAACCTCCTCGGCGTCTTCAGTTTCACCGCCACGTTCCCGACCGAGGTACAGCACTCGTACTACCCGTTCCTGGTCGGTGTGGAGTGCGAGGCGGCGGCGCTCGGGTACGACCTGGTGCTGTTCACGGGGTCGAGCAGCGGCGGCGCGGGGGCCGCGGGTCCCGACGCCCTGAGCCGGGTCCGGCTCGCCGACGGTTGTCTCTTCCTCGGTCGGCACACCCCCCGGGCGGAGCTCAAGCGGCTGGTCGAGGACGGCTTCCCCGTCGTACACCTCGGCCGCCGCGAGGAGTTGGAGGGCCTGGCGTGGGTGGGCGCGGACTATGTCGAGGCCACGCGTGAAGTCATAAGCAATCTGGCCGGGTTGGGGCATCGGCGGATCGTGCTCGTCCGTGAGGACGACGACGCGCCCGCGTCGGCGGACCGTCAACGCGGCTTCCTGGAAGGGCTGGAGGCGGCGGGCCTTGCCTCCGGGCCCACGGCCGTCTTCCGGTCCGCGGATCCGCAGCGGGACCTCACGCCCGAACGGCTGCGCGCCTGGGTCGGCGAGGGCGTGACGGCCTTCGTCGCGGAGGAGACCGACACCGGGGCGGCCTGGCGGGGGCTGCTCTCCGCCGTGGGCGAGACCGGTCTGGACTGTCCCGGGGAGGTGTCGCTCGCGCTGCTCGGCAACCCGCCCGCCGATCTGGCGGGTGAGCCCGAGCCGACCGGATTCGACATCCCCCGGCCGCAGTTGGGCGCCGCGGCGGTACGTCTGCTGGCCGCGCTCGTCGCGGGCGAGGAGGCGCGAGAGCCGCTCGTCAGCTGTGTCTTCCGACCGGGTCTGACGGCCGGACCGCCGCGTGCCCGCGCCTGAACACGGTCCGGACTCCCCTCCCCGATCAAAGGAGAAGCGTGATACCCAAAGCCGACATCCTCGTCGTGGGCGGCGGTCTCGGTGGCGTCGCCGCCGCGCTCGCCGCCTGCCGGGCAGGACGCAGCGTGGTGCTCACCGAGGAGACGGACTGGATCGGCGGCCAACTCACCAGCCAGGCCGTACCGCCCGACGAGCACCCGTGGGTCGAGCGGTTCGGCACGACCGCCTCGTACCGGCGGCTGCGCGAGGAGATCCGGCGGTACTACCGCCACTGGTACCCGCTGCGGGCCGAGGCCTTGGCGCTCACCGACCTCAACCCTGGAGCGGGCCGCGTCAGCAAGCTCTGCCACGAGCCGAGGGTCGCCCTCGCCGTCCTGGAGGGGATGCTCGCGCCCCACCGCACGGCGGGACGACTGACCGTACTCACCGAGCACCGGCCGGTCTCCGCCGAGTCGGACAACGATGTCGTGCGGTCGGTCACGCTGGAGGACCTGCGCGACGGGACGCGTCGCACCCTCACCGCGCGTTACGTCCTGGACGCCACCGAGACGGGCGAACTCCTCCATCTCGCGGGCCTCGAGCACGCCAACGGGGCCGAGGCGCGCGCCGAGTTCGACGAGCCGCACGCCCCGGACGAGGCTCAACCTCTCAACCAGCAGGGCATCACGGTCTGTTTCGCGCTCTCCCACCACGAGGGCGAGGACCACACGATCGACCGCCCGCAGGACTACGGCTTCTGGCGCACCTACCAACCCTCGTTCTGGCCGGGCCCGTTGCTCGGTTTCGAGGCGCCCGACCCGCGCACGCTGGAGCCGGTGCCGGTGCCGCGGACCTTCGTACCGAATCCGGATCTCGATCCGCTCGGCGTCTCGGCCGATCAGAGTGCCGATGCCGGCGACAAGGAGCTGTGGGGTTTCCGTCGCATCCTCGCCCGCAAGATGCACGTGCCGGGCGCCTTCGACTCCGACATCACGCTCGTCAACTGGCCGCTCAACGACTACTGGCTGAAGCCGTACATCGGCCAGAAGGCCGAAGCACTGCGCGAGGCACGGCAGTTGTCGCTGTCGCTGCTGTACTGGCTCCAGACCGAGGCACCACGCGGGGACGGCGGCACCGGCTTCCCGGGCCTGCGGATCCGCCCGGACGTGACCGGCACGGCGGACGGTCTGGCCAAGGCGGCGTACGTCCGCGAGTCCCGCCGTATCAAGGCGGTCACCATGGTCACCGAGCAGGACGTGGCGATCGACCTGGTCGGCCCGTACGGCGGCATACGGCACCGGGACTCCGTGGGTGTCGGCAGCTACCGCATCGACCTGCATCCCTCGACCGGCGGCGACGGATACATCGACATCGGGTCCGTGCCGTTCGAGATCCCGCTCGGCGCGCTCGTTCCGCGCCGGGTGCGCAATCTGCTGCCGGCCGGCAAGAACATCGGCACCACGCACATCACCAACGGCTGTTACCGGCTCCACCCCGTGGAGTGGAACGTCGGCGAGGTCGCCGGTGCCCTGGCCGCGCACTGTGTCGCCGAGGACGTCGAGCCGCACCAGGTGCAGGCCGAGGGCAAGCGGTTCGAGGAGTTCGCGCGGCTGCTCGACCGCGACGGAGTGCAACGCCACTGGCCGGACGTACGCGGCTACTGAACTACCCCCGCGTGGAGGGGAGTTCGGGCGAGGCGCTCCTACCGCCCCGCCCGGTGACCGCCCGCGCGAACCGATCCAGCACAAGGAGGTGCACGGATATGAACACACCCCGCATCCGCGTCGGCATCGACGTGGGCGGAACCTTCACCGACGCCGTGGCCGTGGACGCCACGACCCTCGAACTCCTGGGGCAGGTCAAGGTCCCCACCACCCACCATCACGAGGACGGCGTCGCGCACGGCATCGTCGTCGCGCTCGACCGGCTCCTGGAGCAGACCGGCCGCTCCCCTGCCGACGTCACCTTCCTGGCGCACGGCACGACCCAGGCCACCAACGCCCTTCTGGAGGGCGACGTGGCGACCGTCGGCTTGATCGGCATCGGGGCCGGCCCCGGAGCGGTGCTCACCCGCCGCCTCGCTTCGTTCGCCAACCTCGAACTCACCCCCGGCAAAAGGCTTCCGTTGGCCTACGCCCATGTCACCGACCCTCAGGACACGGCAGCCGTCCGGCGCGCAGTCGAAGAGTTGAAGGGCGAAGGTGCCCAAGTCCTCGTCGCCAGCCAGCCGTTCAGCGTCGACCGCCCCGAGGGCGAGCAGGCGGTGCTGGACGCGGCACGGCCGTACGGGCTGCCGATGACCGCCGCGCACGAGATCACCTCGCTGTACGGGCTGCACAAGCGCACCCGTACCGCCGTGGTCAACGCGGCGATCCTGCCCCGCATGCTGGCCACCGCCGACCTCGTCGACGCCTCCATCACCAAGGCGGGTGTGACCGCGCCGCTGATGGTGATGCGCTGCGACGGCGGTGTGATGGCGCTCGACGAGATGCGCCGCCGACCGCTCCTGACGGTCCTGTCGGGACCGGCCGCCGGAGTCGCGGGCGCCCTGATGCAGGAGCGGGTGAGCGAAGGCGTGTTCCTGGAGACCGGAGGCACGTCGACCGATATCAGCGTCGTGCGCCGTGGCAAGGTGGCCGTCCGGCACGCCACCATCCTCGGCAAGACCTCGTATCTGAGCGCGCTCGATGTGCGCACGGTCGGCGTCGGCGGGGGCTCCATGGTGCGGATCGGCGGCGGTCGGGTGACGGGTGTGGGGCCGCGCAGCGCGCACATCGCGGGGCTGCCGTACGCCTGCTTCGCCTCCCCAGACCAGCTGCGCGACGCGAAGGTGGACACCGTCCGGCCGATGGACGGTGACCCCGCCGACTACGCCGTGATCGATACGGCGGGCGGGCGGTTCGCCGTCACCATGACCTGCGCCGCCAATGCCCTCGGCCGCGTCCCCGAGGGCGACTTCGCCCACTGTGATCCCGAGAGCGCGCGTGCCGCGATCGCGCCGCTGGCCGCGTATCTCGGCACCGACGTCGCGACGGCGGCGACGCGGATCCTCGACGCGGGCATCGCCCAGGTGAAGACAGTGGTGGACGCCATGATCCGCGACTACCGCCTCGACAAGGACACGGCGGTCCTCGTCGGCGGAGGCGGCGGTGCCGCGTCCGTCACCCCGCACCTCGCCCACACGAGCGACATGGAGGGCCGGATCGCCCGTCACAACGAGGTCATCAGCCCCATCGGCGTCGCCCTCGCGCTTGTACGGGAGCAGGTCGAGCGGATCGTGCCCGGCGCCACGCAGGAGCAGATCCTCGCTGTCCGGGCCGAGGCGGAGCGGGCGGTCGTCGCCCAGGGTGCCGCCGCCGAAGGCGTCGAGGTCGAGGTCACCGTCGACCCGCAGACCAGCACCGTGCGCGCGGTCGCGACCGGCGCCACCGAACTGCGCACCCAGGACCGCTCCCACCGCGCCGACGACGCCGAGCGGCTCCACGCCGCGGCGGCCAGTCTCAAGACCGACCCCGCGGCGGTCCACGTCCTTGCGGGCACCGCCGCCCACACCGTCTACGGCACCGAGACGCGCCGCCGCCTGCGGCCGGCCCGGCACCCCATTCGGATCGTCGACGTCGCCGGCGTCGTACGCCATCACTCTGCCGACGCCCGCGTGGAATCCACCACCGTGGCAGGCGCCCCGGAGGTGCTCGCCCGGCTGGTGGGCGAGGCCACCTCGTACGGCGACGGCGGGGTACGCGCTCCCGCCCTGCGGCTGCTGCTCGGCTCCCGCATCGCCGACCTGTCCGGCGTCCTCGATCCTCAGCCCCTACTCGCGCTGGCCCACAGCGAGTTGCGGACCCGCGCGGCCGACGAGCCGGTGGTCGCGGTGCTGGAGGTGCGGTCATGACGGCCACTGAACCCACCATCCAGGAGCAGGAGTTGGCAGATCTCGCATCCGTGGACGACATCGAATGGGGCGTACGGCTGCTGGCGGCCACGCCCACTCACGAGGGCCGGGATCTTGGCCTGCTGCGCCAATGGGCGTGCAGGGCCGACGAGTTCGGGGCTCGACTCGCCCCCGTCCCCTCCGCCGCGCGCGTGGTCGAGCGGGACGGCGGCCTGGAGTCGATGCTGCTCGCCCGCTACACGTCACGGCCCCCGACGGTCGAGTTGTACACCGACACGCTCGCTCTCGCCGAGGAGTTGGTCGATGCCCGTGGCTGGCGTGCCTGGTACCCGCCGGGGTCGGTGCGCGCGGCCGCGCTCGCCCACGAGGCCGTGCACGCCCGCCTCCACCACGGACCCGAGAAGGCCGCGCTCAAGCAGGCGCTCGGGCACACCGTGCTGCGCCTCGGACGCCACCGCGTGGCCGGTCATGTCGCCGGTGCGGAAGAGGTCGCCGCGCACGCCTACGCCCGAACCGTCTGCGGACTCGGCCGCAGCCCCCTGCTCCTCACCGCCGCACTGCGTGCGGTACTCCCCCGGCCCGGAAGAGAGAAGTGACCCATGGGTGTCGTCATCCTTCTCGTCATGGCGGCCGGTGTCGCCCTGATGCTCGCCCGCAGACTGCCCACCGCCTTCGCGCTGGTGCTGCTCGCCGTCGTCATCGCCTTCCTCGCCGGGGCACCGTTCACCGGCAAGAACAGCGTGCTGGACACCGTTCTCCAGGAAGGCGCGCCGACCCTGGCCGCCACCATGATCGCGATCATTCTGGGCTCCTGGCTGGGCAAACTCCTGGACGAGACCGGCATCGCGGGCACCCTCGTCCGCAAGATCGTCGAGTTCGGCGGTGACCGTCCGACCGTGGTGGCCCTCGGTGTCCTCGCCGTGTCCGCACTCGTCGGAACGGTGACCGGCTCGGCACCGGCGGCCATGCTCGCCGGCATCATCGGCATCCCCGCGATGATCGCCGTCGGCGTGCCCAAGGTGACCGCGGCGGGCACGGTGCTGATGGGCATCGCCGTGGGCATCCCCTTCGAGCTGCCGCTGTGGCAGTTCTTCTCCACCGCGCTGGAGCTCCCGATCCCAACCGTGCGCGGCTTCATGGAGAAGCTCTTCCCGTTCGCCCTGGCCGCCGCCCTCGCGTTCGTCTTCGTAGAAACGCGCCGACGTGGCACCGAGCACGCCTGGTCGCTCAAGTCCGTTGACACGAAGCCCCGTTCACGACGCGAGGAGCTGGGCGACGCGCCCTGGTACGCGCTGCTCGCCCCCGCCGTCCCGCTCGTCCTCGCCCTGGGTTTCGAACTCGCCATCATCCCCTCGCTGTTGGCGGGCGTCCTGTACGCGCTGGTCACCACGACCCGGCCCGGCGCGATGAACAAGCGGCTGCTGCGCACCCTGTACGGCGGCTTCGAGGTGGCCGCCCCGCCGATCGCCCTGTTCATCGCCATCGGCATCCTGCTGGCGGCCGTCAAACTGCCCGGCACGGTGGACGCACTCGAACCGCTCATCAAGGCGGTGAGTCCGCACAACCCCGTGGCGTTCGTCCTCGTCTTCACGCTCCTCGTCCCGCTGTGCCTCTACCGAGGCCCCCTCAACGTGTTCGGGCTGGGCGCGGGCATCGCCGGCGTCCTCATCGCCACCGGCATCTACCCCGCCGTCGCCGTCCTCGGTATGGCCACCTCGTACAACCAGGTCTTCGGCGTCGCCGACCCCACCAGCACACAGACCGTGTGGAGCGCCCAGTACGCGGGCGTCACTCCCCAACAGGTCATGGTGCGCACCCTGCCGTACGTCTGGGCGGTCGCCCTCGGCGGCCTGTGCGTCACCGCCGCCACCTACCTCTGAGCCGTACACCTTCCGGAATTGGAGCCCGCCATGCACGAGCAGCACCTCGACCGGCGTCTCTTCCTGCGCGCCACCGCCGCCACTGGAGCCGCCCTCGCCGTCGGGACGTCCCTGGGCGCCCAGTCGGCAGCCGCGGCGCCCGGTGGATTCCCCGACTACGCCTACGTCCGCACGCTTCTGACGCCGTCTCAGCTGAAGTACAACCCCACCGGCGAGATCATCTTCCCCACCATCAGAGGCGTCTACGACAAGCTGGCCAACCCCCTCGGCCGCTACTACCTGTACTACGCGCCGCACGACGCGCCCGGCGGGATCTGCCTGGCCTACGGCAACTCGCTGGAAGGGCCGTTCACGGAGTACCCGTCGAACCCGATCGTCTCCAACAAGTGGTCGCCGTACTATTCCGTCAGCCATGTCTCGTCCCCGCACGTGCTGTGGAACGCGGACGCCAAGGAGTTCTGGCTGTACTTCCACGGCGAGAACACCACGACCCGCCTCGCTCGCTCGGCCGACGGCATCCACTTCACGTACGACAAGGTCGTCCTGTCGGCGTCCATGCTCCCGGCGGGCACCACGGAGACGTCGTACGCCCGGGTCTTCCGTCAGGACCTGCCCGCACGCGGCGCCCGTTACGTGATGGTCTTCATGCTGAACAACACCACCAACCACCGTGACATCTACTGGGGTTGGTCCGCCGACGGCCGCACCTGGACCTACGACCAGCAGCCTCTGGTCCGGCACACTGACGTCGGCGCCGTCAACATCGGCGGCCCGCACCTTCTTTACCGGAACAACAGCACCTACGTTGTCTACAACAAGGACAAGGAGAGCGGCGGCGACCTCATGATCACCGAGGTCGGCAACGACTTCAGCAAGCGCAACCACCTCGGCGTCTTCTACAACTCTCGCAGTACGGCCCCGGAGAACGGCCGCTCCGCGTCACCTTCCTTCGGCACGGATGGTGGTGTCCCGTACATGGTCTACGAGGCGGGAGAGCGGCTCGCGGGGTCCATCGCGGTGGCCCGGGGCTGACCGGACAGGTCCTCACCTGCCGATTCCGTGTCGGACGGGGGCTCTCCGCGCAGTTCAACTGCCGTGATCGCAAAGGCCAGTGGCCCGGGAAGCAGCAGGGCGAGCAGTGGCAGCATCCAAAGGAAGGCGACGCACAGTCCGACCGCCGCCGCGATCAGGGCGCAGCCCGTCGGGTCGGTGGCGGAGCGGCTGGCGGCCCGGTTCAGGGCCGGATGCCAGCCGCGCGCCACCTCCGGATCGGCAGCGGCGCGCAGGGTGAGGACGAGTCCCGTGGCCGCGAGAGCGGTCAGTGCCCATGACATCGGACGGGCGCCCGGGAGGCCCGCCCTCGCGAGGGCGAGGTCGAGGACGACCAAGGTCACGGCGGCGAAGACCGTCACGCCCGCCAGCACGGAACGACGAAGACCGTGCGCGCGGAACTCGGCGACGTACTCCCCCATGCTCACCGGCCGGTCCTCGCGGATCGACCGTCGAAGGAGGGCGCAGGCCGCGGCGAACGCCGTAGGAACCGTGATCAGGGGGAGGGAGGCGACCGCCGCCGCCACGCCGACGGCGAGCATGTCGGCGAAGAGGGTGAAGCGGGGGCCGAACAGCTCGCCGGGTTCCCGGCGTTGGGGTGCGAGGGAACTCATCGGCTCAGCCCTTCAGTCCGGAGGTCGCCATGCCCTCCACCAGGTAGCGCTGGAAGGCGAAGAAGAACAGCACGATGGGCACGATCGAGATCACCGACATCGCGAACATCGGGCCGTAGGCGGAGGTGCTGGACTGGTCGACGAAGTTGCGCAGGGCCAGGGTGATCGTGAACTTCTCCGGGTCGAAGAGGTAGATCAGCTGGGTGAAGAAGTCGTTCCAGCTCCAGATGAAGGTGAAGATCGCGGTGGTGATCAGCGCCGGGCGGGTCAGCGGGAGGACGACCGACCAGAAGATACGGAACGGTCCGCAGCCGTCGATGCGGGCGGCCTCGTCCAACTCACGCGGCAGGCCGCGCATGAACTGGACGATGAGGAAGACGAAGAACGCCTCCGTGGCAAGGAACTTGGGCAGGATCAGCGGCCAATAGGTGTCCACCATGCCGAGTTTGTTGAAGATGATGTACTGCGGGATCAGCACGGCGTGGTGCGGCAGCATCATCGTGGCGATCATGAAGCCGAACATCGGGCCCCGCATCCGGAAGCGCAGCCGCGCGAAGGCGTAGGCGGCGAGGGAGCAGGACACGACGTTGCCGATGACCGAACCGACGCTGATCAGCAGGGAGTTGAGGAGGAGGCGGGAGATCGAGACGCCGCTGATTCCGTCGAGGGCGGTGGTGTAGTTCGACCACTCGATGTGGCTGGGCAGCAGCTTGAGGCTGGTGAGGACCTCGTTCGCCGGCTTGAGTGAGGTGGCGAGCAGCCAGACCAACGGGTAGAGCAGGACGAGGAGTACGGCCACCAGGCCGAGGTGTTTCGCAATCGCCGCGGTGCGCGTGCGGCCGGAGTTGTTCTTGAGACCGGAGCTGTTCTTGAGGCCTGCGGCACTCTTCACGTCGGGCACGGTCGTGGCCATCAGGCCCCCTCGTTGGCGTAGAAGACCCAGGAGCGCGAGGTCCTGAAGAGGACGAGCGTGACCGCGCCGATGGCCAGGAGCAGGACCCAGGCCATGGCGGAGGCGTAGCCCATGTGCGAGGCGGTGAAGCCTCGTTCGTAGAGGTAGAGCGTGTAGAACTCGGTCGAGTCGGCCGGTCCGCCGTTGCCGCCGCTGATCGCGAAGGCGGGGGTGAAGACCTGGAAGGACTGGATGGTCTCCAGGACGAGGTTGAAGAAGACCACCGGGGACAGCATGGGCAGCGTCACGGACACGAACCGCCGCCACCGTCCCGCGCCGTCGAGCGCCGCGGCCTCGTACAGGTCGGCCGGGATCTGCTGCAACCCGGCGAGGAAGATGACCATCGGGGCGCCGAACTGCCAGGCGGAGAGCAGTGCGACGACGAACACCGCGAGGTGCGGGTCGGAGACCCAGCCGCCGGTGTGGATGCCGATGGAGGACAGGAGTTCGTCGACGGTGCCGCCGTCGTTGTAGAGGGCCCGCCAGACCAGCGCGACCGCCATGCTCGCGCCGAGCAGCGACGGGGCGTAGAAGGCCGAGCGGTAAAAGCCTTTGGCCTTGCGGGTGTTGCTGAGCAGCAACGCGACGCCGAGCGCGATGGCGAGTTTGAGGGGGACGGCGACCACGACGTACAGGAGGGTGGTGCCGACCGAGCGCCAGTACCTCGGGTCCGCGGTGAACATGTCGCTGTAGTTGCGGAGTCCGACCCACTTGGGCGGGTCGAAGAGGTTGTAGTCGGTGAACGACAGATACAGGGACACGGCCATGGGGGCGAGCGTCAGGAGGACGACTCCGAGGATCCATGGCGTGAGGAAGATGTAGGCGGGGCCGCCGCGTTGACCGCGCTTGCGCTGTTCCGGTGGGGTCGCGGTGGCTCGTGCGGTGCGGGGCGGTGGGGTTGCCGTGGTGGTCATCGCAGCTCCCGCTTCGCCTCGGCGACATACTCCTCGGCGGCGCCTCGCGGGCTCTCCATGCCGTAGGAGACGCGCTGGTAGTCACGTTGGAAGGAGACCTGGAGGACGACATCGCCCCGGGGTGGTGCCATCGGTGGCGCGCCCGTGCCGTGGGCGGCGATCGTGCGGCCGTAGTCGTAGACCTCCTTCTCCGGGCCGGTGAGGGTCTTGCCTATCGACTCGGCGATCTTCTCGTTGGGTGGTGTGGAGCGGGTGACGCCGAGGATCTTGCCGGCGGCGGCGTCGTTGAGCAGGAAGTCGATCAACTCGGCCGCCTCCTTGGGGTGTTGGGTCCCGGCGCCCGCGCCGATGAGCATGGTCGGCTTGAAGTACTGGCCCACCTTGCCGTCGGTCGTGGGGACCGGCGCGAAGTGGACCTGGTCGCCGAGCAGGGGCGGGTAGCCGAGGAAGGGGGCGTCCCAGTTGAAGTCGGTCGCCGCGATGCCGCGTCCCATCGGAGTGTCCTCGACGGCGCCGCCGATCTGGGCGGTGTCCCGGGCCTGCGAGACGACGCCCGCGCGGCGCAGCCTGTCGGTGAACGTCCAGAAGTCGGTCAAGTCGTCGGTGGTGAAGCCGAGTCGGTGCTCGGAGGCGTACAACTCCTTGCCCCTGCTGCGCAGCCAGGTCTCGAAGGCGTCCTCGTTCACGCCGAGGTCGGAAAGACCGGTGTAGGTATGACCGTTGGGGCCTTTCATGCCGAGCGCGCTGATCTTCTTGCCCGCTTCCGCCCAGTCGTCCCAGGCCCAGCCCGGCTGGGGCGTCGCGACTCCGGCCTTCTTGAAGACCGTGGCGTCGTAGACGATGCCGGTCGTGCCCTTGCCCATCGGGAGGGCGTACTGCTTGCCGTCGTAAACACCCGTGCGGGTCAGGGACTTGTCGAAGTCGGCCGTCTGGAGCGTGCCGTTCTTGACGTAGGGGCCGAGGTCGAGGAGGGTGCCGCTGCCCGCGTACTGGGATATCTGCCGGTAGTCGAGCTGGGCCACGTCGGGCAGGTCGCCGCCGGCGGCCTGGGTGGCGAGCTTCTGCACATACGCCGGGTAGCCGGCGAAGGAGGTGCGCACCGTGATGTTCGGGTGGCGCTTCTCGAAGAGGGCCACGGCGGCGTTGGTGCGTTGCGCGCGGTCGTCGTTGCCCCACCAGGCGAAGGTGAGTGTCACTTTCCCGCCCGCCGCCGTGCTCGCTCCGTCGCCGTCGGAACAGCCGGCGAGGAGGGGGGCGAACAGGGCGCCCGCGGCGGCGCCGAGGACAGCTCGTCTCCGGAAACTGGGTGGCGTCATGGCGATGCCTCCTGAGTGGGGCCTGGACATCGTTGTCTGAGGTCAGGAGTTGTTGCCCGGTCCGGCAGAGCGTGGGGGGAACGGACGGATGACATGGCACGAGAGCGCGACCCATCGGGCCGTGCTGGATGAACGGCGGGGGGTATGGCAAGCGCTTTCGCCTTGCGAAGAACGTAGATCCCGTCCGTCCGGTCGGTCAACGGTGCTGCACCATGTTTGTTCGGACATGGGGCACGCGTGCGCAGGTCGGTACACGTGCCCCATGTCCGATTCGGCCTCGCCGGCCGTACGGGGAGGGCCTGACAGCCGTACAGGGAGGGGTTAGAGACGCACGGCCGACGCCTGCCGGGCGACCTCGACGAGCCGCTCCCGGACCAGCTCCATGCACAGCCGCATATTCTTGTCCGCGATGACGTTGTCCGGGATGCGGCACGCGAACTGCAGGCCCTCATGGACCCGGGTCACCCACGCGCACACCTGGTCGCCGTACGACACCCGGATCAGTCCGTACGCCTTGAGTTCCTGCCAGCGCTCCGAACCGGGCAGGGCGCGCGAGTCGACGTAGGAGACGATCGAGTACAGGTCGGGGGACGTGGGCCGGAAGTCGGCGCCCAGCAGGCGCAGGACGCGGGCGATGGGCATGCGGGCCAGGGGGCGGTTCTCGCGGAGGGTGGCGCGGACCATGCGCAGGGCGTGGTCGAAGTCCGTGGCGTGCTGCACGGGGACCTCGATCGGGGCGCCGCCCACGTACCAGCCGACCGAGTCGGCCCAGCGGGACTTGGCGCGGGTGTGGAAGGGGACAACGGTGCGGTACACGTCGAGGCCGCTGATCTCGCGGGCGGCGAGGGCTACGGCCGCGAGGATGCCGACGAGGCTTCCGCCATAGGGGCGGCAGTACGCCTCGAAGGCCGCCGCGTCCGTCTCGTCGACGAGCATCTCCTGGAGGAACTTCTGCGTGGGCAGCGGTCCTTCGGGGTCGAGGCCGAGGTCGACGGGGAAGTTCGGCAGTTTGCCGTCGCAGCGGGCGATGAACTCGCGCCAGCGGGAGACGACGGTGTGCGTGTCGTCGATCTGGTCGGCGTCCGTGCGCTCGCCCGCGCAGAAATCGATGTAACTGGCGACGGGCGCCGACTCGACGGCCTTCCCGGCGAGGCCGGCCTCGTACAGCTCGTGGACCTCGCCCGCGATGCGATGCAGCGAGTAGGCGTCGACGTTGCTGTGGTCGAACGCCAGGTAGACGCTCGTGCCGTCGTCCCGGACGACCGCCGCGAAAAGGAAGTTCGGCCAGGTGAGCGCGTCCGCCGTCACATCGAAACGGTCCTGCAGGTACCGGGTCAGCGTCACCGCGTCCGCGAACTCCCCCACGTCCTCGCGGTGCAGGGCCACGGCGTCGGCGTCCAGGGTGAACCGGCGCATCTCGTCACCGGCCCACCTGAAGCCGCTGCGCAGCGTCTCGTGCCGGAGCATCCAGGACCGCAACGCGCCCTGGAGCACGTCGAGTTCGATCCGGCCCGGCATGTCGAAGGCGGTACCGAGCCAGGTCGGCACGAACAGCCCGTCCTCGCGCACCGAGCGCGCCGTACGGATGTGGGACTCCTGCACGTACGCCGGTGGCCGCGCATCGTCCGGAAGGGCCCGCGCCGCTCCTACGGCCGTCGGGTGCAGCGTCCACTCGACGAGTCGTCCGGGACGGATCTCGCACCGCTGAAGGTCACTCATGCGCACAGGGCTCTCCGTTCGCCTGCCCACGGGAGGCCGCCGGGCACCACTGTCGATCCACGCCTCCATGCCGCTCGGGCACCGCTCACTGCATGGGAGATCAACGATCGGATATTCGGAAAGCAACGCTGTGAACAGGCTTGCTGATCAGTTCATTTCAGCCGGTGCGGTGGAGCTGCGCCGCGAGATGGTGTTGCAGCGGTTGTCCTACGGCCTCCAGGTCGTGGGCGAAGGTGAGTGTGGCGGCGTCGGTCAGGGTGTAGCGGCGGCGGGTGGCGGTGACCTTCTTGGCGGTGGGGGTGAGGGCGATCTCGTGGGTGGCGAGGTCGACCGTGTCGCCGGTGGCGGTTCCGACGAGGATCTCGGCGATGCCGGTGGGCTGGGTGATCAGTGCCTCGATCCGGCCTTCCGGTTGCAGGCGCCACCAGCCGCTCTCGCGGGCCGCGGGGCGCAGCGGTGCGCCTTCGGCGTCGAGGATCCAGGCTCGGGCCTCGTAGTGCAGGAAGGGGCGGCCGTCGTGGCTGAAGGTGACGTCCTGGGCGTAGGCGAAGTCGCCGTCCAGCGTGGGGTATTCGCCCTTGCCTTGGCCGTGCCAGTGGCCCAGGAGGGCGAGTACGGGGGTGAGCAGGGGGTGGGGGGCGGGTTTCTCGTCCGGGTGGTGGGCGTCGGGGTACGGGGGGTTGGGCACGGGCGCTCCTGTGGTTGGTGCGGGTGTCGGGGCGCAGCTTAAGCGCTCCGCGCGAAGTGCCCCGATATGCCGTCTTGCCAGTGACTCGCCATCGTGGCTGGTCGCGCCCACGCGGCGGAGCCGCAAATAGACACAGCCCCGCGCCCCTTGGTGCGCCGCAGTTGACCCGGGATTCGTCGGCTACGAAGTTTTTGCTAACTCGCGGGGACCCCATGAACCGGCCCCCACCTGCACGGAGTCCCCTTTGTCCACCCGAACGCGCGGCCGGTAATGGTGAGTTCACCTTGCTCCCCTTCCACCCCGTTCTACGCGCGTGGTGTCATGCACCTGCCCGCCACCCCCCACGTGGGCATCAACTCGACTAGGAGTCACGCATGTTGAGGACGTTCCTCGGCCGCGCGGGTGTCGCGCTGGCAGCCGGCGCCACCCTCTTCGTCACGGCAGTCCCCGCCAACGCCGCGACCTACACCGCCTTCGCCTTCTCCCAGGCCGGCACCACGCAACCGACCATCTACGACTTCATCAACTCGGCCACCTCCTCGCTCGACATGACGATGTACGAGCTGGAGGACACGACCGCCGTCAACGACCTGATCGCACTGGAGAACAAGGGCGTCACCGTGCGGGTGGTCCTGGACCGCGCGCACCAGTCCGCCAACAGTTCGGCGTACACGGCGCTGACGAACGCGGGCGTGGGCGTGGTGTGGTCGCCGTCCAGCTTCGTCTACACCCACCAGAAGACGATCACCGTGGACGCCACCAAGTCGCTTGTCCTGACCGGCAATCTGACCTCGCAGTACTACTCGACCGGCCGCGACTACGGCGTCTTCACCGACGACACGCGTGATGTCGCCGCGATCGAGAAGGTGTTCAACGCGGACTACGCCGGCACCTCGGTCACCCCGACCGACGGCGACCATCTGCTCTGGTCCCCCACCGACTCCCGCAGCCGTCTGCTCACCGTGATCAACGCGGCCACCACGACGCTCGACGTCGAGGAACTGGAGTTCAGCGACAGCACGGTGGTCAACGCGATCGTCGCCAGAGCGAAGGCGGGCGTGACCGTGCGGGTGGTGCTGGAGACCCCGTCCGACTACTCCAGCGAGGTGTCCGCGATCAAGGCGGCCGGTGGCACGGTCGTCGGCTACTCCGACCCCGACGGCTTCTACATCCACGCCAAGGCCATGGTCGCCGACTACGGCCTGTCCACCCAGGAGGTGGAGGCGGGTTCGATGAACATCAGCAGCAACTCCCTCTCGAACAACCGGGAGTTGGGCATCATCCTCACCGGCACGGGAGTGGCCCAGTCCGTCGCCACGACCATCGAGACGACGTTCAAGAGCGACTACGCGGGCGGTACCGCCGCCTAGGACTTCCGTGTGTCGTCGGTCGACTCCGAGGTCGGGGGCCTCGGAGTCTGCCGTACCGCGCGCAGGGCGAGGGCGAGTTCGGTGATGCCGCGTGGGTCGGTCAGTGAGCGGCCGGTGCGTTCGGCGATGCGGCGCAGGCGGGTGCGTACGGTGTTGGGGTGGACGTAGAGCTGCTTGGCGGCCTCCTCGGCGGAGCCGCCGCAGTCGAACCAGACGTCCAACGTGTCGAGCAGCAGGGCGCGTTCGTCGGCGGGCAGGGCCTCGACGGGGCCGAGGACCTTGGCGGCGACGCGGGCCATGACGTCGGGTGCGCCGGCTGTCGCGACGGCGAGCGGCGAGTCGTCGAAGACGGTCACGGCACTGCTCTCGGCGTCGCCGCCGCGCATGGCGACCTTGGCGAAGCGCAGGGCGTCGCCGGTGCGGTTCAGGTCGTCGTAGGAGGGGCTCACCCCGACGCGTCGCTCCGCGCGCTGTCCCAACACCTCGACCAGGTCGGGCAGATCGCGCGGGGTGCGCAGGTGGACGATGCCGAGTTGGAGGTCGGGGCGCAGTCGCCAGGCGGAGCGGATGCCGCGCCGGGTCAGGAGGTCCGTGATGTCCGGCAGGGCCTGTCGGCCGATCCCCGGTACCTCGGCGGCGACCACGGTGAACGGGCCCTCGCGCGGCACGCGCAGCACCTCCGCCGCGGACCACACGGCGTCGGCGTCCATGCTCCTGCCCTCCAGGAGGGCTTCCACCAGCGCGGAACGTTCCTGGTCGCCGGCGAGGAGCCGTCGGGCCACCTCGTCGTGGTATCCGGAGACCATGCCTTCGGTGATGCCGTCCTGGATCTCCCACATGGCGGTGGCCGCCGCGACCAGAACGTCGTTGCCCACCAGGGCAGTTGTGGTGGCCTCGGCGACCACGGACTCCCAGAAGTACTTCACGCCGACGCGGTAGGCGGTCATCACGGTGGGCAGCGGCACGTTCTGCCGGGCGCGGCGGCGGCCGATGTCGGCCGCCGCCTCGGTGTCCAGCGGTACCTGTCCGGTGAGTGCCTGGAGCGCGTTGCCGACGTGGGTGCGGCAGGCCTCCTCCAGGTCCTCGTCGGGCACCGCGTCGTAGTGGTACTCCCGCGCGCCGGAGCGGATCCGCGCCGCCATCTCCTTCGCCAGCTCCCCGACGCGTTCCAGCAGCACGGTCGCCAGGGCTCTGATCTCCTTGTCGACCAATGTCTTTTCTCCGGCTCACCGATCACAGGGGCTTGTTCTACGGATCACAGGGCCTTGTTCTATGGATCAGAGGGGCTTCTTCTACGGTACCGCCGGACCCCCGGCCCGCACCGTGACTCCGGGTGTCCTCGCCTCCAGGGCGGCGCGGAGCGCGGCGCGTGAGGTGATGCCGAGCTTGGGGTACAGCCGGTGCAGATGGGAACCGACCGTGCGGTGGGAGAGGAACAGCCGCTCGCCGATCTGCCGGTTGGTGAGGCCCACGGCAGCCAGCTCGGCGATCTGCCGTTCCTGCACGGTCAACGCGGCGGCCGGTGCGGCCGGCCCGCTGGGGGTGACGACGCCCGTGGCGCGCAGTTCGTTGCGGGCCCGCTGCGCCATGGCCTGCGCGCCGATCCGGTCGAAGGTTTCGAGGGCGGAGCTCAGATAGCGGCGGGCGTGATGGTCGCGGGTGCGGCGCAGCCACTGTCCGTAGGCGAGCTGGATGCGCGCGTGTTCCCACGGCCACCGGGCGGCGTGGGGCAGGGCGAGGGCCGCTTCGAACAGGGGCTCGGCGTCGTCCTCGTCGGCGGCCACGGCCTCGGCTCCGGCGCAGATCAGCGCGGTGCGCGAGGAGATCCGGTGGATGCCCGCCGTCCGCGCGGCGGCGAGTTCCTCGCGGGCCTCGTCCGTACGGCCGGTGCGGACCGCCGCCTCGACCAGGTTCAGGACCAGCCACCGGCCCGGGACGCCGACGCTCCGTGCACCGGACGCGTCGATCCGGCCGACCTGGACGTGGGCCTCCTCGTAGTCGCCCTGGCCCATGGCCGCGAGGTGGCGGGCCGCGCGGGCGTAGGCCTCCGTGACCTCGATCCCGCGGGGCGCGGCCCAGTTCGTGGTCTCCTCGCTGCGGGTCCGGGCGAGGTCCGCGTCGCCGCGCAGGGCCGCGCCCGATGCCAGCAGCGCCCGGATCTGCCGCTCCCACAAGCGGTAGCCGTGGATCTCCGCCAGGTCCACCGCCTCCTGAGCCAGCCTCTCGCCCTCGTCCCACCGGCCGTGGACGTAGGAGTCGTGGCAGAGCAGCATCAGCGCGGGGACGACCATGGCGACCGCACCGCCGTCCCGCTCCCGTTCGATCATGCGGGAGATCAGGTACCGGTGGTCCGACAGGGCGTCCATCGCGACCGCCGCGAAGGCCAGGGGGATCAGTTCCCAGGGGGCCGGGTCGGCGGGCAGTGCCGCGAAGGCGTCGGCGAGGCCCTTGCGCAACGCGTCGGAGGCGGTGGTGGGGTCGGCGTACGCCTCGTAGCAGAGTCTGATCGCTGTCATCGCGGTCGGTTCGAACCGGTCCAGCGTGGTCTTGAGGAGCTGCCAGGGCTCGGGGCGGAGGATGTGGAGGCTGGCGAGCAGCAGCGCGTACAGGATGGCGTAGTGGTAGCGGTCGTCGTCCGTGGCGGTGGCGGCGTAGTCGTCGAGTGCCCGGGTCAGGAGGCGGTGGGCGGCATCGAGATCGCCCTCGTCGTGGGTGAGGAGGTGGGCGGTGACGGCGAAGGCGAGTCCGGTCGGTGGCGCGGCGGCGTGTCCGGCATCCGTCAACAGCCTTGGTACGTCGTCGAGTTGGCCGGTGAAGGTGGCGAGGTGGGCGGCCTCGGTCAGTCGGCGGGAGCGGTCGCCGGGGTGTGGGCTGAGTTCACCGGCCCGCACGAGTGCGGCCACGGCGGCGGACACGGTGCCGCGCCGCCGGTCGGGGGCGGCCGGCTCGTCCGGCGCCACGCCGTGCCGCCAGGCGGGCAGGGCCGCTTCGTCCAGCGCCCGGGCCAGCGTCTCGTCCGGTCCGGTCGCGGCTTCGGCCAGGTGCCATGTCCGGCGCTCGGGTACGTCGCTCAGGGCCGCGGCCAGGTAGCGGTGGGCGCGACGGCGTTCGCCGGGGGACGCCAGGTGCACGATCGCGGCGCGGGTGAGCCGATGGCGAAAGGAGATGCGCCCCGGAGCCGCGTCGACATGGAGCAGATCGGCTTCGCACGCGGGGGCCAGGACATCGGAGCCCTCGAAATTCGGCACGGCCCTCCGGATCACGTCCGGGCCGATCTCGGTGTCCAGCGCAGCCATGAGGAGTGCCGTCCGGGTCGGCGCGGGCAGTCCTTCGACGGCGGTGGTGAAGGCCTCCTCCAGCCGCCCGGACAGGGGCAGGAGCGCGGGGAGTCGAAGGTGGCCCGCGCGCTGCCGGGCGCTCAACTCCCTCGGCAACTCCCGTAGCGCGAGCGGGTTTCCCGCGGCCTCGGCCAGCATCCGCCGCCGTACCGACGGCCCCAACCCGGGCCACCGGCCGTCCAGTAACTCGACGGCGGCAGGCTCGGTCAACGGCCCGATCTCCCGTACGGGCAGGTCGAGTTGGTCGCAGAAGCTCTCCGCGCCGGTCCGCGCGGCGGCCACGAAGACGATCGGATGGTCGCCGATCCTGCGGACGACGAAACCCAGCGCGGTCGCACTGGCCCGGTCGATCCACGGCACATCGTCGGCGACCATCAACAAGGGCCCGTCTACAGCGACTTCGCCGAGCAGGGCGAGTACGGCGGTCCCGGCGGCCGGCGGGTCCGGCGGCGGTCCCGGCGCGAGCCCGAAGATCCGGTCGACGACGTCACGATGGTGCCCGGCGAGCCGCTCGGCGTACCGGCGCAGCGGATAGAGGAGCTGGTGCAGCGCCGAGTAGGTCATCCCGGCCTCGAACTCCACGGCGGACGACCGCAGTACCCGCGTCCCGGCGTCCACGGCCCGTGCCGCGGCGGCGTCGAGCAGCGCGGTCTTCCCGGTCCCCGGGCCACCGCGCAGCAGCAGGCCGGGGCGGCAACCCTCATCGCACCCGGCCGACAGCGCGTCCAGCAGCCGCAACTCGGCCGCGCGACCGACCAGGTCCGCTCCAGGCCGTGAGGTCACCGACTTCCCTCCGTCAAGTTGCTTGCCTAAAGAAATATATCCAGTCGGCGCGAGGGAATGCGCGTGCTCTTCCCTCCACAACAAGATCGTCGCTGATCCAGTGACAGTGGTCGATGTTCCCGCTCACAGCATTCGGAGCCGACGGCAGTGACCACCCACACGGCCCCGCCGCGTCGTCGCGTCGGAACCGTCGCGCGGCGATGGACCGGGGGGGCGACATCGCGCCGTACCTACCCGCCGAAAGCAGCAGGCCGTGGGTGGTGTCCCACGACCCACGACCCGCTGCCCCTGCCCCTGCCCCTGCCCCTGCCCCTGCCGACCGGCCGGCCGCCGCACCCGCGGGCGCGTCAGAAGTCGACGGCTACTGCGCGGCCTCGGCCGCTTCGTCCGCCTCGACCCGCGCCAGCACCGCGTCCAGCGTGGCGTACTCCGCCTCCTCCACGGCCGCGATCGCGAACTCGATGGCGTCGGAGGCGTAGTCCTCGGCGTCGTCGGCGGCGTGGCCAAGACGCTTCGCGTCGCGCTCGGCCTTGCGGTCCTCCAGTTTCGTGCGGACCGCGCCCACATGGTCCTGCCAGGAGGTCTGTACCTGGTTCCAGCTTCCGGTGACGTTCGCCCTGGCCCGCTGACCGCTCGACTGCAGCCGCTGCGCGCCCTGTTCGGCCTTGTCCTTAGCGTCGGCCACCGCGGCGGACAGCTTCTGCCGGTCCTCCGCGACACTCGCGGCCACGGTGCGCTGGGCATCCTGGGCCTTCTGGGACAGCTCGGCGAGGCGGCCGGCGGGGCCGTCCGCGGTGGCGTTCTTCTGCGGCGTCGGGTCCGACATGGTGATCCCTTCCTTGACGGATACGTCCTGCTCGATGACGCGAGGTACCGAGGTACACGCCTCAACTGCCCGTCACTCTTCCGGCGCGCCGCCCCGGCCCGCTTGGGTCAATCGACGCAATGGACGGCGTACGGACGCGCAATGCGGCCTCGCCCGCAGTCAGTTGACCCAAGGAAGGCGCCCGGCCCGTCCCTACGCTGACGGACGTCTGTCGTGAGCAGCGGATCAAGGAGTGCCCGTGCCCCCTGGAACCAATGGGTTGGACATACGACTGCCGAACGAGCAGGCCGTGCTCGCGCGCATGCGGGGAACCCAGGACCGGATCGCGGACGCGATCACCACCTTCGCCGGGACCATGCGGTTCGTGTATCTCCACGCGTTGTGGTTCGCGGTCTGGATCACCTTCAACGAGGGGCTGTTCGGCACGTCCGCGGTCTGGGACCCCTACCCCTTCGGACTCCTCACGATGATCGTCAGCCTTGAGGCGATCTTCCTGTCGACCTTCGTGATGGTGAGCCAGAACCGCCAGGCGATCCGCGAGAAGGTCCGCGCCGATCTGGACTTCGAGACCAATATCCGCTCCGAGGTGTGGTCGGCCCACATGGGCCACGTCCTCGGGATCAGCGCCGAGCAGGTAGAGCAGGACGTACGGACACTCCTGGCGCAGAACCGGGCGAAGATGAACGACTCCGAGCCGATACCGACCGCCCATCGGTCAATCGACTGAAGCCGTGACGCAGGCCCGGCGGCGACGATGATCCGCACCGGATCGACCCGTCACCGGGAGGCAGCGTCATGATCCCTCGCCACCGCCCCTTCGTCGCCTACTGGGACTGGCAGCAGCACGCCCGCTGCCGGGGCATGGACAGTTCCGTCTTCTTCTCCCCGGCCGGCGAGCGCGGCAAGGCGAAACGGGCGCGGGAGAAGAAGGCCCGGGCCGTCTGCGGGAGTTGCCCGGTGATCGAGATCTGCGCCCGCATCGCGATGAACGGCCCTGAGTCCTACGGCGTGTGGGGCGGCCTGTCGGAGGGAGAACGCAGCGCGCTTCAGCGGCCGGCCCGTGCGCCCAGGCGGAGGCGTAAATAACCCCGGATTGGCTTCGGAACGGCTCCGGGCCCGTGTCACCCGACCGCCGAACCGTCCTCACCCGGCGGCTTCAGCAGCGGGGTCAGTTCGCTGCGCGAGGTGATTCCGAGCTTCGGGAAGGCTCGGTACAGATGGGCGGCGACCGTGCGGTGGGAGAGGTAGAGCCGTTCCCCGATCTCTCGGTTGGAGAGCCCCTCTGCGGCCAGCCGCGCGATCAACATCTCCTGGGGCGACAGGAGTTCGGCGATCGACGGAAGCGGGTGATCGGCTCCCTGCGCCGCGCTGTGGCCCGCCCAGTCGGAGGCGCCGACAAGGTCGAAGGCGGTCCGCGCCGAGAGCAGCAGCGCCCGGGACCGCGCGGCCTGCCGGTGACGTCGCAGCCACTGCCCGTACGCGTGCTCCGTCCGCGCCTTGACCAGCGGCCAGCGGGACAGGTCCTGGTCCAGCGCGGCCAGGTACAGCTCCTCGGCCGCCGCATCCGGAGCCAATACAGCCCGTGCGTACGGCAGTTGGACGTGCAGCAGCGGGGCCGGAGTCACCCGTGCGGTTTCCTCCACGGCCGCGAGGATACGCGCGGCTTCCTGCCGGTCGCCGCCGCGATCCGCCGCCACGACGAACGGCATCACCGCGGCGAAGCCCTGCCGTCGCAGGTCTCCGGGCGGGCGGTCGAGAAGGGGCCGCAAGTCGTCGTACGCCTCGGTGTACCGCCCCTCCCCCACACGGGCCACACCTCGCGCCAGCCATAGCGTCGGCGCGAGTTCGGGGCGTTGCCAGGCCGCCACCGTGTCGGCCAACTCCTGTGCCCGTACGGCCTGTCCGCGCAGTGCGGCGGTGATCGCGTCCGTGCCGGCGAGTGCGGCGACCATGGCCGGCTGTCGGGTCTCGGCGACGATCAGGCGTGCTTCTTCGGTGAGTTGCGTGGCACGCGACCAGACCCCGAGCAGCAGCAGGTCGGCGGCTTCGAGGAGGAGGGTCTCCACCAGCAGGCCAAGTCGGCCCTGCTCGCGGAGGATTGGCGCCGCCCGGCCCAGCAGGTCGACCGCGCGGACCGGATCGCCGATCTCGTGCGCGGCCGTACCGAACAGCCGTAGTCCGTCGGCATCGGCGCCGGGGAGGTACCAGACCGTCCCGTGCGACGGCAGGCGATCGGCCACCGCCCGGCCGTGGCGTACGGGTTCGGTGAGTGCCAGGGCCGCGAGGTGGCGTGGGTCGTTGGTGAGGGTGAGCCGCTCGGCGGCCTCGATGACCCCGGCCCGCGCGGCAGGGTCCGCGGCGGTGCGGTGTACGTGAAGTGCCGCGCCCAGCAACAGGTCGAGGGCCTGTTCGGGGTCACACTCGGCCAACTCTCCTATATCTGACGAGAGTTGTGCCCGTGCGGGACCCGGTTGCGGCTCCGCGTCCGAGGTCTTCCGCAACCACCGGGTCTTCGCCCGGTCGGCAGCGCCGAGTTGCTGATGTTCCGCCGCCTCGATCAGCGCATGGGTCAGGCGGATCCGGCCGAGGCCGTGCGCGTGCTCGGCTGCGGCCAGCAACCGGTGCCCTCGGGTGACCGAGTCCGTGGTGAGCTGCGCCGAGCGCTCAAGGGCCCGGATGGCCGCGACGACTCCGTGCCGTCGGAGCAACGAGGTCTGGGCGTCGGCCAGTTCGTCCGCGAGTTCGTCGTCGGGGCCGTTGACGGACTGGGCGCGATGCCAGGTGCGCAGGCCCGGGTCGTCGGTCAACACCTGCGCCAAGGCCGCGTCGGCGGCCTGTCGGCGGGTCTGCGTCTCCGCCCCCAACACCGTGAACCGCACCACGGGATGGCGGAAACGCAGGGTCGTCCTGTCGAGCCGTAGGAGCGAGGCCGTGACCGCGTCGTCGAGGACCTCCACCGCGATCGCGCGCCCGGCGAGGACGGAGGTGGCCGCCAGGATCTCCGAGAGGTCTCCGACCTGGTCGACGGCCGCGACCAGGAGGGCGTCCCGTGTCCGGTCCGGCAGTTCGCCGAGCCCGGCCGCGAATGCCGAAGCCAGTGTGGCGTTCACCGGTAGGGGGGTCCACGATCCCGGCGGCCTCAACGGGCGCCATGCCATGGGGAGTTCGACCAGTGCGAGTGGGTTGCCGAGCGCCTCGCCGAGGATGCGTTCGCGGGCGGCGGGAGGCAGCGTGGCCGCGTTCCGGGCCAGTAGCCGTCGCGCCGAGGGCTGGTCCAGGACCGGCACGTCCAGCACGGGAACGCCCGGCAGAGGGCGTCCGTCGCGGAAGGCCGCGAGGACGACGATCGGGTTGTCGTTCACCCTGCGGGCCATGAACGCCAACACCTCCCGGGTGGGCCCGTCGAGCCGCTGCGCGTCGTCGGCGATCAGCACCACGGGCCGCTCGGCCGCTGCCGCCGTGAGCAGGCTGAACGCGGCCAGGGCCACCCGCAGGGTCTCCGGCGGCGGTCCGGAACCGTCGTCGAACGCCGACCGCAGGATGTCTCCCTGCTCCACCGGCAACGACCCCGCCGTGCCGAGCACCGGCGACAGCAACGCGCGCAGACCGCTGAAGGGGGTGTCGTCAGAGGCCCCGGCCGCCTCCAGCAGTCGCCATCCCGCCGCCTGGGCACGCTCCGCCACCGCCCGCAACAACGCGGACTTGCCGACGCCCGGACCGCCCCGCAGCGCCATCGCGCCACCGGCGGCGGGCAGCCCGCCCAGCAGATCGCGCAGCACCCTCACCTGCTGGTCGCGGCCGAGGAGCCCGGCTTCGTACACGCGTCTCCCCAGACTTCCAGGACACTCCACGTCTTCACCAGCGGAATCGTAGGAGAACCCCCGCCGCCGGGCTTGGGTCATGTGACCGCGCCCGGAACTGCAGGGCGGCTCCGGCAGGTCCATCCAGCGTACGGCTCCCTGGTACGCCGACTCGTCACATCCTCTGTACGCCGGCTCGTCACACGTAGCCTCGCCGCTGCACGACGTTCAGGGCCAGCGCCCCCAGCGGGACGTTCAGCCAGAACGTCAGCAGCCGGTAGACGAGCACCGCCGAGGTGGCCACCCCCGCCACCACACCGAGCGTGCTCAGACCGGCGACGAGCCCCGCCTCCAGCGCGCCCAACCCGCCAGGTACCGGAGCCGCGTTGGCGATCAGCCGGGCCGCCATGTAGGCGGCGCCGACCTGGACGAAGGGCAGACCGCCGCCCAGCGCGTGCAGGCTCATGGCCAGGCCGACGACCTGGATGAGAGGCAGGCCGAGCGCGCCGACGACACCCACGACGACCTTGGCCGGTTCGGTGGCGAGCCCGGCGACGGTTGATCCGGCCGCGCGCAGGAACGGCCATACCTTGTCGTGCAGGAAGCGGCGGCCGGGCGGGGTGAAGCCGAGCAGACCCCCGGCGGCGAGCACCAGGGCGACGGCCCACAGCACATACCGCCCGGCGGACAGATCCAGATGAACTCCGGCGTGCCCTCGTCCCGCCCAGCCGAAGAACACGGCGGCGACAACGGTGTTGGAGAGCGCACCGGCCAGGCTCTGCAGCCCGACGGAGGCGGTGGCGGCCCCGGTCTCGATCCCCGTCTTCTGCAGATAGCGCAGGTTGAGCGCCATGCCGCCCACATTGCTCGGGGTGATCCGGTTGAGGAACGAACTGGCGAACTGCACCTGGTAGGTGGGCCCGAACGGCAACCGGTCCGGGATGGTGCCCAGTTGCAGACAGGTCGAGAACGCCTGCGAGAGGAAGGTGATGGGCAGCACCGCGAGCACCCACCACCAGTTCGCGTCCCGCAGCGCGTCGACGGCCGCCGGTGCGTTGGCCAACTGCGGGAGCACCAGGTGGAGTACGAGGAACGCGCCCGCCAGTCCCAGGGCGCTCCTCCACGTGAACCGCGCCAGCTGCGCGAGGGGAACTGTCGTAGCACCGGTGGCAGTTGAGACCTCGGCGGCGAGATCGCGCAACAGACCGGGCCGACCACCGGCACGCAGCGTGCGCCGTCCGCCCTTCTCCCCGGCCGCCCGTGCGCGGGCCTGGTCGTAGCGGGCGACCGCCTGCCGTGCGGGTCCCATCAGGGCGAGCGGTTGGAGGTACGGCAGTGCGGTGGCGAGCAGTTCCGGACCCAGCCCGGCCAGTGCGCACGCGGCGGCACGCCCGGGGCCGATCCGTACGGCGGTCGTGGCGAGCAGTTCGGCGAGGTCGGCGCCGAGGATGTCGGGCGGCGCGTTCAGCCGGCCGCGCGCGAACGCGGAGAGCCGGCTCTCACCGCCCGGTTCGACACGGATGTGCTCGGGGCGCAACTCCCCATGCCCCAGCCTGTGTTCCTGGAGTCGGGCCACGGAGGTCCACACCCCGGCGAGGAGCTGATCGGTCAACTCCTCGTCCTGCAAAGCAGATAGAGCACGGGAATCCCGCTCGACCGTCGCCACCAGCGCGCCGCCCCCGGCCACCGGGCACGCCATCACCGGCTCGTCCACCCGGGCGCCGGTACGGGCCGCGAAGACGAGCATCAGCAGCTCGTGCTCGGCGGCACCGACCGGCAACTGGGCGGTGGCGTCGGCCGGATGGCGCAGCAGCGTCCGCCGGGCGAGCCGGTGGAAGAGGTCACGGTTGTGATCCTCGGAGGCGAGCACCCGCACCGCAAGCCGTGAACCGGCGGCGGTCACGGCGCGGTAGACCGTCCCCTCCCCCAAGTGCTGTTCGTCCGGCGGCAGTTCACTGAGCCTGGCGACCGCGATCCCGGAGTCGGCGAGGGCGTCGGCGACCGCCTGTATCGGCGGGCGGTCTGTGGGGGCTCCGGCCAGCAGCAGTACGGCCGACCCGGCCGCGCCGCCCACCGCGAGCGCGGCGACGGCGTCCAGCGGCACGATCGCCGCGGCCGCGACACTCAGCGCGCCGCAGCCGACGGCCAGGAACCACAGCGCTCGCCGCGGGCGCGCCCCCAGCCATGGCCCGGCAGCGACGACCGCCGCCGCGCAGGCCGCCAGGTACACGGCCGACGGCCAGCCCGCCCGCACCAGGCCGTCCCGCCCGTCCAGCACCCCCGGCCACGCGTCAGGCCTCCCCCGCGCCAACGCCAGATGTGTGAGCGCCCACGCGCCCAGCGCACCCAGCGCCGCCGCGGGCAGGACCCGTAGAACCGGCTCGGCCCGCCGTCGTACGCACCACACCACCAGGGCGACGACCGGGGCGAGGAGGGCGACGGCCTGGACCGTTCCCACGAGGGCGTCCCGCAGGGCCGGGGGCAGTGCGGTCGCCGTGGTGAGGAGTCCCTGCTGGGCCGCGCGGACGAAGTCGCGGGTGGCGACGGCCAGGAGCACCGCCACGAGCAGTACGGCCAGGGACACCAGCAGGCGCCACAGATCGACCGCGCGCCGGACGGTCCGTCGCGGCGGATCGTCGATCACCGGAGCAGAGGTCGGCGAGCTGTCACGGCCGTCGCTCCCACTGATCACGTCGGCTCCTTGTCGACAGGCCGAAAGGCAGGAGGCACCGATGCTCGCGCCTCAACTCGCCCCGCGCATCGGTCGGACGACCGTACGGGTTTCTGCGACGACGGCAAGGGAGTAAGGAAGTAGCGGATGCAGTCGTATGACAGATCGCGGCCGGGAGGCGCGACTCTAGCCTTCCTGGCGAACCCCGGCCTCGGGCGAAGAACGAGGCGACACCCTCGTATGTGGAAGGTGACCATGTTCACTTCACCCAACGTGCTCCTCTGGCGCGGTCTGCTGGCCGTCGCCCTCGGCGCGGTCTCCGTCGCCTGGCCCGGCATCACCATCAATGCCTTCGTCATCCTCTTCGCCGTCTACGCGTTCATGACCGCGGCGACGGACAGCGCCCGCGCCTTCGCGGGCGACCGGGTGGGGCCGGTCATCGGCTGGCTGCTGCTCGCCGGGCTCTCCTTGGCGGGAGGCGTGGTCGCGCTGGCGTGGCCCGGCATCACGGCGCTCGCGCTCACGATCTGGATCGCCGCGTGGGCTCTGACCACCGGCGCCATGGAGATAGCCCTGGCCTTCCAGCGCGACGAGACGGCGGGCGAGCGCACCCTGTACTTCCTGACCGGCGCGGTGTCGCTCGTGTTCGCGTTCTCCCTGTTCGTCCGCCCGGACATCGGCGCGGTCTCCCTCGCCACCGTCTTCGGCCTGTTCAGCCTCGTCTACGGCGTCTCCGCGATCTTCGCCTCGTTCGAGGAGCGGCGCCGCCGTCACGCGGCGAGCCAACACGAACCGGTCCGCGCCTGAGCCTCCGGCGCCGCGTCACGCGGAAGGTCCCGGACACGAGGAGTGTGTCCGGGACCTTCCGTCTGCGCGGTGACCGTTCCGGAGCTCAGTCGAACTTCTCGACCACCGTCTCGAACTGCCGCACCATGGCCGCCAGGGACCGGCCGTCGAGGTGGTCCATGACGCGCTTGCGGGCGCTCGCGAGGTGTATCGGATAGGCCGCCTGGAGCCGCTTCAGCCCTTCCGGGGTGAGGGTCGCGACATTCCCGCGGGCGTCTCCCTCGTAGCGCCGTTTCACGACCTGGCCACGGCTCTGCAGCGCGTCCACGACACGGGTGATACGGCTCGCCGACAGGGCCGTCGCCGCCGCGAGGTCCGCCATCCGGAGTTCGTGGTTCTCGGCCTCGGACAGGCTCATCAGGACGACGTACTCGGTGAGCGTCAGTCCCGTCGCCCGCAGCAGGTCGTCGTCCAGCGAACGGGGCAGCGCGACGATGACCCGCATCAGGGCACGCCACAAACGCTCTTCCTGTGCGGTCAGGGGATCCTCGGCGGCGGTCATCCGTGCAGATTAGCGTGCTCAAGCAAGGAGCCTCAAGGATGGATGACCCTCAGGACATGGCATCCAACAGTCACCGTCCCTCCGGCTACGCGTCCAGCCGGCGTACGTCGGTCACGCTGTAGGACATGGAGGCGCGGAAACCGGCGCCGGTGCGCACGGGAGCCAGGTCCGCCAGTTCCTCGCCGCGGGCCGCGAACAGGCTGAGGTCGCCGGTGCCGGTCCACACGTCGGCGAGTCGCCGGTCGTTGAACTCGGCCATCACCAGCTCGTGCACGGCGGGCTTGTCGTACTCACCGGCGGCCAGGCTCGGGAAGTGCCGGAGGTTGACGGTGGGGCGTGCGAACAGGGCGGCCGGGTCGGGCGCCGGCTGCTGGAGCGTGACCGTGGCCTCGGCGAGGGTGTGCCCGGCCGCCGACAGCGAGGCACCGAACCGGCCGCCCGGCGCGAGGGTCGGCGACGCGCTGCCGGGTGCCGCGAAGACACGGGTCTGGTGGACCGCGCCCAGCTTCTTCGGGAAGCCCTGCACCCAACCCCGGGCCAGGGCAAGGTCGTTGTCGACGTAGATGTACGGGCACCACGACACGGGCTCGTCCTGCCAGTGGGCGTCCACCAGCACCATGAACTCGCGGTACTGGCTGCGCACCGGGTCGAGGTACTCGTCGTGCCCGGCGGAGAACTGCCAGTCCACGAAGAGCGCCACCGCGCGCCCGTCGGAGTCCGGGTCCGGGGTCAGCCCCTCGGGAAGTGTCGCCTCGGTGGCGGCCGGGTCCGTCCAGAACTCCACGCCGACGATGTCGCCGGCGTAGTGCCACGGCGGAGCGGAGGCGAGGTTCGCCTCTCCGCGCGGCGACAGCGGGTAGGTGTAGCCCTGGAGCATGGGGGGTGCCTCCTCAACAGAAGGTCGATCCGGAACGGCACCATGTTTCGCCAAGGAGCCCCGTCTCGGCTTGGGTCATGTGACTGCATCTCCGTACACGGAGGTCGCCCCGTCACCCTCGGCCACCGCCTCCAGCTCCCCGGCCGGCTTCGCCACCAAGCATAGCAATTGCTTGCTTGACAAAGCATTTTCAGGCGAGTGAAGATACTTGCCAACGCAAGCATCCGTAGCGCCAGCACCGCGAGAGGAACTTCCCATGTCCCCCAAGATCGCAGTCATCTACTACTCGTCGACCGGCACCGTGCACGAGCTGGCGGAGTCCGTGGCCGAGGGCGCCCGCAAGGAGGGTGCGGAGGTACGGCTCCTGCGCGTGTCCGAGCTCGCCCCCGAGGAGGCCATCGCCGCCAACGACGCCTGGTCGGCGCATGCCGCGGCCACCAAGGACATCCCGGTGGCGACCGGCGCCGACATCGAGTGGGCCGACGCCGTGATCTTCGGCAGCCCGACCCGGTTCGGCAACATCGCCAGCCAGCTGAAGCAGTTCATCGACACGCTCGGCGGGCTGTGGGCGCAGGGCAAGCTGGCCGACAAGATCTACAGCGGCTTCACGGCCACCGCCACCGCACACGGCGGCCAGGAGTCCACGCTGCTCGCCCTCTACAACTCCGTCCACCACTTCGGCGGCATCATCGTCACCCCGGGCTACACCGACCCGGTCAAGTTCGCCGACGGCAACCCGTACGGCACCAGCCATGTCAACGGCCAGGGAGCGATCCCCGTCGACGACACGGCCCGGGCCGCCGCCGTGTACCAGGGCAAGCGCGTGGCCGCGGTCACCGCGCGGTTCAAGGACGCGTAGGGGGAGGGCAGTCGGGCGTCGGACTCAGGACCTTCGCGGCTCGGGCCTACGCCGCTCAGCCTTGGCCCCGGCGCGCCGGCCACTCCTTCTCCTCCCCCGGTTCGGGCAGAACTTGACCGCCTTCCACGGCGGACCGGGCGGTCTGTCCTGGATCACCACCATGACGTGGCTCTCCTCAACTCCGGTGATACGTACGGCCGCTGCAGACAGTTCCAGCGCCAGTCGCATCCCTGCCATGTGGCCGCGGCTTCCGCCAACCAGCCGGATTTCGACGGCAGTTACCCCTCCCCCGCCCGACCCCAATGCGCCTTGACACACCTTCCCCTCAACGCAATGCTTGCCGACGAAAGCAATAAATTCGGGTGGGAGACCGCGATGACCACAAGCACTCCGGACGACAAGGGCGGCCCGCTGCGGGCGGAGTTGGAAGGTGCCGCGTTCCAGGCGGATCCGCACGCGCTGCTACGGCAGTTGACGGACTCCGGAGCCGCCCATCGTTGCGAACCGGACGATGTGCCACCGCAGTTGTTGATCACGGGCTACGACGCGGCACGCCAAGTGCTCACCGATCCCCGCGTGTCCAAGCGGAGCGAACGCGCCGGGCTGGAGCCGGGCTGGCTGATGAGCGGTGTCCGGGACGAGATCGGGATCGACTACATGCTGACCGTGGACCCACCCGACCACACCCGTCTCCGCAGACTGGTGACACGCGCCTTCACCCCGCAGCAGATCGAGGCCTTGCGGCCCCGCACCCAGGAGATGGCGGGCCGGTTCGCGGACGCCGTACTGGCCCAGGAGACACCGGAGTTGATCGACGGTTTCGCCGCCCGCGTCCCCATCGCCGTGATCTGCGAACTGCTCGGCGTGCCACTGGACGACTGGGACAGGTTCCGCTGGGCCTCGGAGCAGATCGTGTCCCCGGTCGCCGGGAGCGATCGGGAGGAGGCGTACGTCTGGATGAGCGGGTATCTGGCGGAGCTGATCGCGGCCAAGCGGGCCGACCCCGGTCAGGATCTGCTCAGCGCGCTGGCCGACGACACCGTCGAGGACCGGCTCACCGACCCGGAATTGGTCGGCATGGCCTTCCTCCTCCTGATCGCCGGGTACGAGACGACCGCCGACCTCATCGGTGCCGTACTCCTCGGACTTGCCCAACAGCCGTACCTCTTCGAGGTGTTGCGAGCAGATCCCTCCCTGGTGCCCGCGGCGGTGGAGGAGTTCCTCCGTCTGGACGGGCCGGTGCTCACGGCGACCGAGCGCTTCGCCACCGAGGACATGCGGGTGGGTGAAGTTCCGGTACGGCGGGGCGACATGCTGCTGGTGTCCCTCGCCGCGGCCGACCGCGACCCGGCCCGTTTCGAGGAGCCGGACTCCTTCCGCCTCGGGCGGTCGGCCGGTCATGTCGCCTTCGGACACGGCGTCCACCACTGCCTGGGGGCGCCGTTGGCGAGGATGGAGGCCACGGTCGCGATCACCGTGATGCTGGAGCGCGTCGAGAGTCTGGAACTGGCCGTGGACGCGGCCGACTTGGAGTGGGTGCCTGGTCTGCTGATGCGCGGGGTGCGGCGGCTTCCCGTGTCGGTCGTGGTCGCCGGGAACTCCAACTCGCGGTTGTGCTGAGCGACTTCAGTCCTGGCGACGGACCTCGATGAGGAGTGCCTGCTCGGGGTTGAGGGTGGGCATGGGCAGGCCTGCGGTGGCCAGTACCGAGCCGGGCAGGGTCAGCCAGTCCTCCTGCGCGGCCGTCAACCACGCGGGCGATGCGATCTGGTGGAAGGAGGGCGGTCCGAGTTCGGTACGCACCCGGAGTTGGTAGCGGGCGTCGGCGCTCAGACCGGGAAGCCGCGTCCGGCCGGACTGACCCTCAGGCGAAGTGGCCACTCTCGCCCAGGAGTACAGCGCCCTTGAGCCGTCCTGGGCCACGACTCCGTGCAGGACGAGGGCTTCGCTGTCCAGGTCCGCGCGCACCGGGCGACCGGTGTGGAGGAGCGGGCGCAGTTCGCGGTAGAGGGCGCTCCAGGCGGTCAGCCTGGTCAGCTCCTCCTCCGCACACTCGGCGAGATCCTGCTCGATGCCCGCGTGGCCGAAGAGGGCGGTGATCAGGCGGAACGCGTCGGAGGTGACGCGTCCGGTGGTGTGGCTGCGCGCGGCGCCCACGTGGGTGCCGACGAGTTCGGGTGGGAGGAGCTGGACGGTCCAGCTCTGGATCGACTGGCGTTCCACGGGGTCGTTGCAGTCCGAGGGCCACACCCGGTCGGTGCGGTCGAGTATGCCCAGGTCGATCCGGCCGCCGCCGCTCGCGCAGCTCTCGATCTCCAGTCCGGGGTGCCGTTGCTTGACCGAATCCAACAGCCGGTACAGCGCCTCGACTTGGGCGTGGCCGGCGGGTCGGTCGCCCAACGCGTGTACGGCTTCGTGGAGTTCGCGGTTGTGGTCCCACTTGAGGTAGGCGATGTCGTAGGTTCCGACGAGCGCGTCCAGTGACTTCAGCAGGTGGTCGAAGACCTCGGGGCGGGAGAGGTCCAGGACGTACTGATGGCGGGCGGTCGGGCCGAGGCCTGCGGCGGGACCGAGGATCCAGTCGGGGTGGGTGCGGGCCAAGTGGGAGTCGAGGTTGACCATCTCCGGCTCCACCCAGAGGCCGAAGTCCATGCCCAGGGCCCGGACATGGTCGGCGAGCGGGCTGAGTCCGTCGGGCCAGACGGTCGGGTCGGCGAGCCAGTCGCCGAGCCCCGCGGTGTCGGCGCGGCGGCCGCTGAACCACCCGTCGTCGAGCACGAACCGTTCGACCCCCACCGCGGCGGCCCGCTCGGCCAGGGCTCGCAGTCGGCCGAGGTCGTGGTCGAAGTAGACCCCTTCCCAGCTGTTGAGCACCAAGGGCCGTGGGCCGCGCGGGTGTTGGGGGCGTGCGCGCAGGTGGTGGTGGAAGCGGTCGGCGATGCCGTCCAGGCCGTTCGGCGACCAGGCGAAGTGGCAGCGCGGGGTGCGGTAGATGTCGCCGGGTGCCAGGCGGATCTCGCCCGCGCGCAGGAGTTCGCCAGCGCCGAGCGCGGAGGCGTGGACGCCTGCTCCTTCCGGGAGTTGCTCGACCAAGTAACGCTGGTCGCCGCTCCATGCCACATGGACGGCCCACACCTCCCCGGTGCGGAATCCGAAGCCGGGTACGCCCACCGTCAGGAGGTGCGGCGAGTCGACACCGGGTTTTCCGCGTCGTACGTCGCGGACGTGGGCGCCGTGGTGCAGCGGGTGGCGTTGCGGGGAGCGTTCCCGGCTCCACTTTCCGGTGAAGTCCAGGATCTCGGCGGCCCGGCGCGGGAGCGGCAGCAGGGTCAGGGCGCCGGCGAGGTCGTAGGGCGTCGAATCGGCGCTGTCCGCGCGGGAGATGACGGCGTCGGCGGTGAGGATGCCGTGGGGGTCCAGGATGTAGCTGACGGTGATGTCCAGTGCGGATGCGGTGTCGGTGAGGTGCAGTTCGAGTTCGCCGCCGCCGTCGGGGTTCGTGTGGTGGGTGGCCCTGGTGAAGGTGGGGCGGGGTGCGGTGGCGGTGCCTGCCTGGTGGCCGTGGTGGGCCGGGGTGCCGGACCAGCCGTCGGCCTCGGTGGGCCAGACGGTGAAGCGGCGCGCGATGTCGGGGGCGTTGTTGAGGAGCGCGGGTTCGGCGGTCAGGCTCAGGGCGGTCAGGTCGTCGGGGGTGAGTTCGCCCAGGTCGGCTCCCCAGTGCAGGACTCGGGGCACCGGTTCGGTGAGTTCCACGGCGAGGCAGGTGCCGGCCGCGCGCAGGCTGACGATGCGGGAGGGGGTTGTGGGCATGCAGTCTCTTTTCGGGGAGGGCGGCGGGACGCGCCGTAGGGAACGCGTCCGGCCGCGAGGCGCCAGGGGGCGGCTGTTACTTCTGGGTGAGGATGGTCTTGGTCTTGGCCTGCATGTCGGCGAAGACGCTGTCGCTCTTCTGTCCGCCGAAGTAGCCCTCGATCAGCGGCTCGATCGCGTCCTGCAGCGCCGCGCCGTTGCGGAAGTCCGGTGACGGGTAGAGCTCCTTGTTCTTGAGCAGGTCGGTGAAGACCGAGAGATCGACGCCCTGTGCCTTGAGGGCCTTGGCGGAGGCGTCCATCGAGGCGGGGATGGACGGGAAGAAGGTGCCGGTCGCCGACGCCTTGGTCTGGCAGGCCTCGGAGCCCATGTAGGAGACCCATTTCCAGGCCAGGTCGGGGTTCTTGGTGCCCGCCCAGATGGTGTTGCCGTTGGAGTTGCTGAGCACGGCACGGGTCTTGTTGTCGGGGCCGAGGACCGTGGGAGCGATACCGACCTTGATGTCGGGGATCTTGGCGAAGGTCGACGCCGTCCACGATCCGCCCGTCTCCATCGCGACCTTGCCCGAGGAGAGCAGGTCGACGTCGGACACGGTGTTGGTGAACGTGCCGATCTTGGGGGCGTAGCCCTTCGCCACCAGGGTGCGGATCCAGTCCATGGTCTTCACCAGGCGCGGGTCGTCGTAGTTCAACTGGGTGGGCCAGTTGGCCTTGTTGCCGAGTCGCCAGCCCGTCGTGGAGACGAAGGAGCTCCACGTCGTCTGCCCCAGGAAGTCCTTGGCGGCCAGCTGACCGAAGCCGTACGTCTTGATGTTCGCCTTGTCGAATCCCGGCTGGTCACCGCGTCGGCCCTTGGTGTCGACGGTGAGGTGGGCGATCATCTTGCCGATCGTGCCGCCGTCGTCGGGGTTCCAGTTGAGGTTCTGGACGTCCTTGGTGGTGTAGCCGGCCTTGGTGAGCATGTCGGTGTTGTAGTAGAGGCCGGTGGCGGCCCAGTCGAGAGGCAGGCCGTACTGGTGGCCGTCGGTGTACTTCCAGGAGTCGACGCCGACGGAGAACCTCGACAGGTCGAACTTGTCCTTCTTGATGTAGTCGTCCAGCGACAGGAGTTGGTGCTGGTCGGCGTACTGCGGGAAGAACTGGACGCTGTTCTGGAACGCGTCGGGAGCCTTGCCGGCGACGAAGCCTGCGGTGAGCTTGGTGAAGTAGTCGGTGACGCCGTACTGGGAGATCTTCACCGTGACGCCGGGGTTGGCCTTCTCGAAGTCCGTGGCGCAGACCTTGTAGGCGGCGGCCTGCTTGTCGTCCCAGGTCCACCAGTTGAGGGTCGAAGAGCCGGAGCTGCTGCTGGAGTTGGAGGAGCAGGCGGACACGAGGGCTGTCAGAGTGAGCGCGGCTCCGAGTGCCACGGCCTTGCGAACTCTCATGGTTCCTTCTTTCACTGGTCACTTGAGGCTTTCGCCGGCCACTGGAGGCTTTTCGCCGGTCACTTGAGGCCGGAGAAGCCGATGGAGTTGACGATGCGTTTGCCGAAGGCGAGGAAGAGCAGCAGCATCGGCAGCGCCGCGATGAGGGCGGCGGCCATCAACCCCGCCCAGTCGGGGGCGGCTTGGGGCGAGGACTGCTTGAAGACGCCGAGGGCGAGGGTGAGGGGCTGGACGCTCTGGTCGTTGGCGATCAGCAGCGGCCAGAAGTAGTCGTTCCAGGCGTTGACGAACATCAGCAGCGACACGGTGGCGATCGGCGCGGACGTCATCGGCAGGATGATCCGGAAGAAGATCCGCAGCGGTCCCGCACCGTCGATGATGGCGGCCTCCTCGACCTCGCTGCTCAGGCCGAGCATGAACTGCCGCAGGAAGAACAGCGTGAAGGCCTGGAAGAGGCCGCCGGGGAGGATGAGTCCGGCAAAGGTGTCGGTGAGTCCGAGGTCCTTCACGAGGACGAAGTTGGGCAGCAGTGTGAACACGCTGGGCACCATGAGGGCGCTGATCAGGATGTTGAACACCAGGTCGCGGCCCCGCCAGTGCAGCCGGGAGAACGCGTAGGCGGCTGCTGCCGAGATCAGCACGATCAGCGCTGTCTGCACGGACGCGTAGATCACCGAGTTGCGCAGGTAGAGCGCGAAGTCGAGGGAGGCGCCGGAGCCGCCCTGGGCCTGGGCCGACGCGGTGGAGGCGATGCCCAGGGCCCGCTCGAAGGCGCCCCAGGTGAAGCCGACCGGCAGGAGCGAGGACGGGTGGGTCGCCAGTTTGTAGTTGTTGGACAGTGCGGTGCGCAGGATCCAGTAGAACGGGAAGAGCGTGACGAGGACGATGACGCCGAGGTAGATCCAGGCGACGACCCTGCCGGGTGAGAATCTGCGGGCGGTGTTCCGGGTCGGGCGGCGCGGGAGTGCCGCCGGGCCGGGCGCGATGGTGACAGTCATGGGGGCGGCCTCCTTCAGTTCAGGTCGGATTCGTTGGCCCGGGCGAGCCGCAGCTGGGTGAAGGTGACCGCGATGAGCAGGGCGAACAGGGCGAGCGACATGGTGGCGGCGTAGCCGAAGTCGAACTGCCGGAAGGCCTTGTCGTAGATGTACATCTGCAGCACGTTCGAGGCGTTGGCCGGGCCGCCCTTGGTGGTGACCTGCACGATGTCGAACACCTGGAAGGAGTTGATCACCGTCAGGACGACGACCATGACGAGGATCGGCCGCAGCAGGGGCACCGTGAGCCGGCGGAACATCTGCGCCTCGCTCGCGCCGTCGACCCGGCCCGCCTCGTAGATCGTCGAGGGGATGGTCTGCAGGCCGGCGAAGATCAGCAGGGCGTAGTAGCCCATCCACTTCCAGACGCTGATCGCGGCGAGGGAGGGGATCGCCCATCCCCCGCTGCCGAAGAACAGGATGGAGTGGCCGGTCAGGTGCTTGAGGGCGATGTTGACGATGCCGAGGGTCGGGTCGAGCATCCACTGCCACACCAGGGCGGCGATGACGTTGGAGATCAGGAACGGCAGCAGGATCACGCCGCGCAGGACCGACGACCGGGTCACCCGGTGCAGCACGACCGCGGTCACGAGGGAGATCGCCGTGCCGAAGCCGACGGACAGCAGGACGAAGTAGACGGTGACGAGGAGCGAGTGCCAGAAGACGTCGTCCCCGAACAGCTCCCGGAAGTTGGCGAGGCCCACCCACTGCGGCGGGGTCAGGACGTGGAAGTCGGTGAAGCTGAGGTAGATGCCGCGCAGGGTCGGATAGGCGTAGAAGGTCGCGAAGCCGACCACGGCGGGCAGGATGAGCAGCAGGGCGACGGGCAGGTCCCGGCGTCGTGCCGCCGCCGACCTGGTGGCGGTGGGTCGCCGTGTTTTCCTGGTCGGGCCCTTGCCTGGTGAGGTGGCCGTGGTGGCCACCGCGCCCGGTTCACCGGGCCGCGGTTTCACCGGCGTTGCGTGGTTGCCCTGTGATGTGACCACCACAGCACCCTCCTTCGTGTGTTGCGTGTCCAACTGGTGGAGCGTCGGGCGTGGTTCAGACGGTGATCTTGTCGACGTCGGGCGCGTTGTCGGTGGCGTTGCCGAAGCGGAGGGTGTTGTCACCTGCCTTCAGCGGCACCGGGACGGTGAGCGACTGCGGGGCACCCCAGTTGTTGTCGTTGGTGCCGGGCACCGGGATCTGGAGCGTGGTGTCGCCAACGGACAGGTCGATGACGCGACTTGAGTCGCCGTCCACGTAGTCCAGCGTCAGCAGATACGTGCCGTCCTTCGGCGCGCTGACGTGGTTGACGGCCACTTCCCCGCCGCCGAGGTTGCCGACCTTCTGTCCCCCGGAACAGCCGTCGCAGCCCACGACGGTGGCGTTGCCGGTGAGGGTGTTGCCCGGCGCCTCGGCCTCGTAGGCGGTGGGTCCGCCGGGCGCGGGCGTGGTGACCCGAACCGCCTTGCTCGAAGCGGACGTTCGCCCCTTGGCGTCGCGGGCGACGACCGTGAAGGCGTGGGCGTTCGCGGCACTCAGTCCCTGGACGGTGGCTGCGGTGCCGGTACTCGTGGTCAGCGGCCGGCCGTCGGCGTACACGGTGTAGCGGGTGACGGGTGAGGCGCCGGTGTTCACCTTGTCCCAGGCCAGCGAGACGCTCGTGGGGGTGGCGGCGGTGCCCCGAACGCCCAGCGGAGTACCGGGGTCGGCGCTCTGCCGGTTCGGCGTGAAGGTGAAGAGCCGCGAGCCGTGCGGCGGCAGGTTCTCCGTCAGGTGCCCGGAAACCCGGCCGAGGTTCTTGTGCTGCCACAGGTCACGGACCGACGCCGTTCCGCTGATGCCCAGGTCGGCGAAGTCCGCGGTCACATCGGCGGCCTCGGAACCCAGGTTGAACAGCGCGACGGTGTAACTGCCGTCGGGATTACGGGCGTACCAGGTCTGCTGGCTCGTGGTCTGGCTGACGGGACGTGCCGGATGACCTGCCTGGTCCACGGCGATGACCTCGTCGTTGGTGAGCAACTTCAGCCCGTACGCGTCGAGTTCGGTGAGGTCGTCACCCGAGTACAACGGCGCCGACTCGATGGCCCACAGCGTCGTGTAGCTCTGCCGCTCGGCCTCGGTGAGGCCGTCCATGGCGCCGACTCCGACGTTCAGGGAGTCGAGGTTGTTCCAGTGCCCGGGTCCGGCGTCGTCGATCCACTGCACGACGTCGTTCCAGCGGACCTTCAGGGAGTTGTTCCAGGTCACGAGCGTGTCGCAGTAGCACTCGACGTCCGTGTCGATCCGCCAGCCGTTGGAGTTGGCCTTCCAGGTCTCGGCCTGCGTGTGACTCAGTGACCAGGACAGCGTCAACTGGACCGGCCGGCCGGTCTGTTGGAGCGCGGTGTGCCAGGCCTTCACGTCCGAGGTGTTGTCGTGGTCCGTGTCGCCCTGCCCCGAGCCCGGTCCCACCCCGTCGACCTTGAGGAAGTCCACGCCCCAGCCCGCGAGTTGGTCGGCGAGGGAGTCGACGTACTTCTGCGCGCAGGGGTCGGCGAAGTCCATCTTGTACGCGGAGTTCCACCCGTTGGTCTTGCGCAGGTCGGGATAGACGATGTCCGAGGTGGTGCAGCCGGGGGCGTTGTGGATCGCGGTCGTCCCGTCGCCGTACGCGGCGGGGTCGAGGCCGACTGCCAGGTACAGCCCGAACTTGAGGCCCTTGTGGTGGAGGTAGTCGCCCAGGGACTTCATGCCGTGCGGGAAGGTGCTGGCGTTGGGCTTCGGCCGGGCGTACTGGTCGAAGCCGTTCACCCACCCGGCGTCCACGTTGATGTACTCGTAGCCATGGGACTTGAGCTTCGAGGCGACCACGTCGGCCTGCTGTTTGATGTGCGCCTCGGTGAGCCAGTTCACCCCGCCGTAGCCGGGATAGCTGGTGGCCTCCAGGCTCCAACTGCTCCAGCCCATGTACGGCTTGGCGGCCAGGAGTGCCTGCTGCTGACCCGCGCTCGTCGGCGTCGGGGAAGCGTCCGTCGCCGACGCGGCGGCCGGTGCCGCGAGGGACACCACGAGAGCGGTGGCGGCCACGACGGGGAGCTGCCGGAGGCGCACACCGCCCGCGCGGAGTCTGTGCCGCACAAAGGACGCTGGTCCTGCTGGACGAGCCATGTGTTTACTCCATCTCGGCGCGAAAAGGCACGGCGCGGCCCTGGGGAGGACCGGAAGGTGCCCCTTGCACGGTCAGCCGCATGGGGAATGGGTGAGTGGGCGTCCGAATCCGCCCAAGTGGCCGTAGGGCAACGCCTGTTGGAGAGCGCGGCCCGCGATGACTTGGGCGGCCGGTCGAGGAGGAAACCGGCCGCCACCTGCGTCGGTGGACGTCCCATCCACCTGTCCTGAGGTGCCGCGAATGTAGTCAGGCTTTTCTTCCAGCGTCAACATATTGCGCAGCGCGAATCATCGACATTCGTGGAAGGAATGAAGCTGGATTCGGGAGATGAGTACAGAAGTTCGGGCGATGAGCGCGGAGCGCGGACGCCGGGCGACGCGATCCGTCTTCTTTCTTCTTTTCCAATGGAAATGTATGGTCGCCGCATGACGCTCGCCGATCAGCCACCCGCGGCCGCTCTGCTCTTCCAGACCCTTCTCGCCCACGGCCCGCTCACACGTGCCGAGATCGGGCGCCGTACCGGCCTCTCACCGGGTGCGGTCACGAAGGTCGCCACTCCCCTGCTGACCGACGGCTGGATCAGTGAGCTGGGCCGCTCGACCGAGCGCACCCAGGGCCGGCCGGCCACGCTCATGACGGTACGTGGCGAGCGTGCCCGCTTCGTGGGTGTGAAGATCACCGGTGACGAACTCATCGGTGCGCTCACGGACTTGACCGCACGCCCCCTGGCCACCGCGCGGGCCGTGCTCGGTTCGCGTGACGTCGGCACGGTCGTCCTGGCCGTCGCCCGGCTCGTCGACCAGCTGAACGCGGAGGCGGCACCGCACGCACCGGGAGCGCTCCACGGCATCGGCGTCACGATCTCCGGGGACGTCGACGGCCACACCGGGACCGTCCAGTACTCCCCCTTCTTGAACTGGCGCCGCGTACCCCTCGCTCAACTCGTCCAGAAGGCAACGGACTTGCCGACCGTCATCGAGAACGACGTCCGCGCCCTGACCGTCGCGGAGCAGTGGTTCGGCGTCGGGGTCGGGCTGTCGTCCTTCGCCCTGGTCACCGTCGGCGCGGGCATCGGCTGCGGCATCTCCATCGGCGGCCGGGTCGTCTCCGGTGCCCACGGCGTCTCGGGGGAGGTCGGCCACCTGCCCGTGGGCGGCACCGACCGGGTGTGCACCTGCGGGAACACCGGTTGCGTCGAGGCCGTCGCCTCCACCCAGGCGATCACGGAACAGGCCCGCCGGGCGACGGGCGACCCGACGCTCACGATGGACGGCGCGGTCCGCCTCGCCCACACCGGCAACGCCGACGTCCGCGCGGTCTTCGCCCGGGCGGGCCACGCCCTGGGCCTGGCGCTGGCGTCCGTGGCCAACCTCATCGGACCGGAACGCATCATCATCTCCGGTGAGGGCGTGGCCACTTACGACCTCTACGAGGACCAGATCCGCACCACCTTCGCGGCCCGTGCCTTCGGCGCCGCGGCCGACTGCGACCTCGTCGTCAGGCCCCTCCCCTTCGAGGAGTGGGCCCGCGGAGGCGCCGCCGTAGCCGCGCAGCACGTCTTCGCTCCCGCCAAGTAGCCGACGCCCAGAGCGAGTTGCCCTCTTTCACACCGTCCCGAAAGCACACGCCATGCTGAAAGCTTTCACCGATCAGAACTTCCCTGATATCCGTGTCCCACCCGGAACACTCCGCTACGACCGCGCCGCCACCCGCTGGTTCGAAGCCCTCCCCATCGGCAACGGCCGTCTGGGCGGCATGGTCTACGGCGGCACCGACCGGGAACGCGTCCAACTCTCCGAGTCGACCGCATGGTCGGGCGGCCCCTCCGCAACAGACCTGAACCCGACCGCCCGTCAGCAGGTCCCCCGCATCCGCGAACTCCTCTTCGCCGGAAAGCACGCCGAGGCACAGCGGCTCGCGACCGAGCATCTCCCGGGCAGAGCAAGCTCGTTCGGGACCAACCTGCCCCTGCCCGAAGTGCAACTGGCCTTCCCTGGCAGGGCTCCGGCCCAGGACTACCGGCGGACCCTCGACCTGGACACGGGCCTCGTCACGGTCACGTACGCACAGGACGAAGTCCGCTTCACCCGCGAGGTGTTCGCGACCAACCCCCATGGCCTGATCGCGATCCGCCTGACCGCGGACCGGCCCGGATCGCTCACCTTCGCCCTCTCGATCGGGGACGGCATACTCCCCGGGACCACGACAGCCGCTGACTCGTCTGTCATCTTCGCCGGTCACGCGTACGAGAGCCTGCACAGCAGCGGACAGCAGGGTGCCGCGCTGGAGATCCGCGCCCACCTCGAAGCCGAGGGCGGCACCGTGCACCACGCGGGAGACACGCTTCGCCTGGAAGGCGCCAACAACGCGCTCGTCCACATCGTCGTAGGAACCGACTGGGCGGGAGCCGACCCACGGGCGCACGCGGAATCGCTGCTGTCCGCAGGCCTGGAGACCGGTTACGAGTCGGTCCGGGCGGCACACATCGCGGACCATCGGGCGCTGATGCGACGGGTCTCCCTCGACCTCGGTTCGGCGCCACCCGAACTCACCGCTCTGCCCACCGATGCCCGCCGTGAGCGGCTCGCGTCCGGGAAGGCCGACGCCGAACTCATAGCGCTCTACTTCCAGTTCGGCCGCTACCTGACGATGGCGGGCTCCCGGTCCGACTCCCCTCTGCCCCTTGCCTTGCAGGGTCTGTGGAACGACGGCCTGGCCAGCAGCGCGCCCTGGACGAACGACTTCCATCTGGACATCAACACCCAACAGAACTACTGGGCGGCCGAGTCGACCAATCTGGCCGAGTGCCACGAGCCGCTGTTCGGGCTGTTGGAGAAGCTTGCGGACCAAGGCCGGGCGACAGCCGAGGAGTTGTACGGCGCGCCGGGCTGGGTCGCGCACACGGTGACCAACCCGTGGGGGTACACGGCACCCGGTTCCGGTATCGGCTGGGGCATGAACGTGACCGGCGGGGCCTGGCTCGCGCTCCAGTTGCGGGAGCACTTCGAGTACGGCCGCGACGAGACATTTCTCCGGGAGCGCGCGTATCCGATCCTGCGCGGGGCCGCCGAGTTCCTCCTCGGCTACGCGGTCGAGGAGCCGGAGCACGGCTTGCTGGTGACCGGGCCGTCGGAGTCGCCGGAGAACTGGTATCTCGCGCCCGACGGCAGCCGGTGCTCGGTGTCCATGGGGGCCACAGCGGACCGGGTGTTCATGGAGGCCGTGCTGCGGATCTGCGCGGAGAGTGCCGAACTGCTCGGTGTCGACGCCGACTTGAGGAACAGGATCGCCGCCGCGCGCCGCCGGCTGCCGCCGTTGCGGATCGGGCGGGACGGCCAAGTGCAGGAGTGGCTGCACGACTACGAGGAGGCCGAGCCGAGCCATCGGCACACCTCCCATCTCAGCGCGCTGTTCCCCGAGCGCCAGATCACGCCCCGCACGACACCGGACCTCGCACGCGCCGCCGAAGTCACCATCGAGCGACGGCAACAGGCCCCGGGCTGGGAGCAGACCGAGTGGGTCGAGGCCAACTTCACCGTCTACTACGCCCGTCTCCTCAACGGCGACGCGGCCCTCAGGCACCTCACCAGCCTGATCGCGGACGCGAGCGAGGCGAACCTGATGACGTTCTCCGCGGGCGGGGTGGCGGGCGCCGCGCAGAACATCTACTCCTTCGACGGCAACTCCGGCGGTACGGCGGGGATCGCCGAGATGCTGCTCCAGTCCGACGGTCGGGACGTAGAACTGCTGCCCGCGCTGCCCGCCGACTGGCCGGACGGGAGCGTGCGCGGACTGCGCGCCCGGGGCGGTCTCACCGTGGATATCCGTTGGCGCGAAGGGCAGTTGGCCGTCGCATCGATCCGGGCGGCACGGGCTGCGGACGTACGAGTGCGTTACGGCGCCGAGCTCCTCGAAGTCCAGCTCGCCGAGGGAGAGACGCTCGCCCTCGGTGTCGGCTGAGGGCAAGCGCCGGTGACCGCGTCACTGGGCGATCTGGCCGCCGTCGACGAGGAGGGTCTGGCCGGTCATCGCGGTCGCGTCGAGGGCCACGAACGCGACGGCGGCCGCGATCTCCTCGGCCTCCAGCAGACGGCCCAGCGGGATCTGGTCGATCCACTGCGTCATCCGCCGCGGATCGTCCATCCCGACGCTGTCGAGGATGGGAGTGCGGGTCCGGCCCGGCGCGACGGCGTTGACCCGGACCCCGTACCGCGCCCATTCGACCGCGAGCGACCGCGCCAGCTGGGAGACCCCGGCTTTCGCGACGTCGTAGGCCACGTGGTACTCGGGGTTGGAGCCGATGAAGGCGGCGATGGAGGAGATGTTCACGATCGAACCGGACCCTCGGCGCACGAAGTGCCGGCCGAACTCGCGGCAGGCCACGAAGGTGCCGGTCAGGTCGACGTCGAGGACGCGGTGCCAGACCTCGTCCGTCACGTCGAGGGCGTCGTCCTCGTGGGCGATGCCCGCGTTGTTGACCAGGACGTCGACGCGGTCGAAGCGGCGTACGACCTCGCCTGCCACGCCCGCCACGGCCCGGGGGTCGGACACGTCCAGGGACAGGAAGTCGCCGCCCACCTCCTTGGCGACGGCGGTGCCGGTCTCGGTGTTGCGGTCGGTGACGACGACCCGTACGCCACGGGCCGCGAGGGCCACGGCGATGGCGCGCCCGATGCCCTGGCCCGCGCCGGTGACGACGGCCACGCGATCGTCGGTGTGCCCCTGGGGCGACTCGGTCATCTCGTTCCTTCCGTCGGTGGGTGGTCCGGGGTCTCAGAGGGTCTTGGCCGATCCCACTCCGGGGAGTTGCCATCGCATCCGCGCGGCCGGGTCGATCGCGGTCGACGCGCCGGGTCCGTGCGGACGCTCCATGAGTCCCTCGCGCACGACGCTGCGCTCGACGAAGGCTTCCTGGGTCCAGGGGATGAACTCGACGAGGGGCGGCACCTCCGACAGGACGGTGCCCACCAGGTGCTGGTGCACCTGCATCATGTCGCCGGCGTGCGGTGCGAACCGCAGGCCCCGTGCCGCCGCGTGCGCGGCGATCTGCAGGAACTCGGTGACGCCGCCGACCCGGGTGACGTCGGCCTGGACGACGCGGATGGCGTCGGCGGCCATGAAGGAGGCGAACTGGTGGTAGGAGTAGATGCTTTCGCCGGCTGCCACGTCCAGCCGTGTCGACGACTGGAGGCGGGCGTGGGCCTGGAGGTCGTCGGCGTGGAAGGGCTCCTCCACCCAGTCCATCGCCGCTTCCTCCAGGACCGGCATGATCTGGTTCGCCGTCGACAGATCCCAGCGCTGGTTGGCGTCGCACATCAGGGTCACGTCGTCGCCGAGCGCCCGCCGCACCGCGCGTACGCGCCGGGCGTCCTCGCGCCAGTCGGACCGGCCCACCTTGATCTTCACCCGGGACCAGCCGTGGTCGACCAACGAGGTGAGATCCCGGACCAGTTCGGAGTCGGTGAGGTTGAGCCAGCCGCCGTCGGTGTTGTACGCCTCGACGCTCTCCTGCGTGCCGCCGAGCAGCCGCCACAGGGGCATGCCGGCCCGCTGTGCGGCGAGGTCCCACAGGGCGATGTCGACCATCGCAAGGGCCATGTGGACGACACCGGCGCGGCCGATCCAGTGCGTGGGCAGCCAGTACAGGCGTTTCCAGGTGCCCAGGATGTCCTCCGAGGAGGTGTCGAGCAGGGCGTCGGCGTAGTAGGAGAGGATCACGTCGGAGAGGAGCTCCGGGGCGCAGTGCACACCGGAGATCCCCGTGCCGACGCGGCCGTCGGCGGTGCGGATCTCGACCACGGGCACCGTCCAGTGCGCCATGGCCGCCGTGGAGTCGGCGATGGGCCGCTTCAGGGGCACGGCGAGGCCGTAGGTCTCCACGGAGGTGATCACGGCACCGTCGTCGCCGCGAAGAAGGTCGGCTCCGTGCGCGGACAGCAGCCCGCGGGCGGTGCCGAAAGAAGTCTGCTCGGTCATTGTTCCAGTCGGCCATGGCCACCGGAACTCGTCAACAGCGAAATACGAATGCACTTGATCTGCCGCGCAGATGACATGCCGTCACCGGGAATTTCCCGCCGGCGGTGGTTCGACGGCGAGGAGCGGAGGTCCGGTAAATGACGCTCGAACTGGCCTGGTTGCGTACCTGGGTCGAGGTCGTGGATACCGGCGGTTTCACCAGGGCCGCCGAAAAGTTGCATTTGTCGCAACCGCGCGTCTCGGCGCACATCGCGAATCTGGAACGCGAACTCGGCTGTCTGCTCATCGAACGCCGTATCCGCCCGCTCACCCTCACCGACGACGGACGCGCGCTGCTGACCCGGGCACGATCTGTTCTCGCCGCCGCCGACGAATTGGTCACCGCGCGCCAGACCGACCTGGGCAACATCACGGGAACCGTGACGGTGGCGAGCTTCGCCAGCGGGAGTTCCGAATTCCTCCCGTCGGTCATCACGGCATTGCAGGACGAATATCCACGGATCCGGGTGGCGGTCCTGGACGGGGACTCGGGTTTCATCGAGGCCGCGCTGTCCGAGCGCCGGGTCTCGGTGGCCCTGCGCCCGGTCCGGCCCGAGCCCCATGACCATGGCTTCACCATGCGTCCCTTGTGGCGGGAGCCCTTCGTCATGCTCGCGCCGACCGGCCATCCCCTCCTCGACAAGAGCCAGGTCGAGTTGGCGGACTTCGCGGACGAGCGCGTGATCACCATCGGCGATCCGCTCGCCAACACCATTGTCGGTTACGAGGCCGAGGTCGAGTTGAGCATCAAGAACCTGGTCTCGCCGTACGGAATCGTGTCCCATCAGCCGACCACGCTCGGTGCGATGGTGCGTGCCGGACACGGAATCGGCATCATCAACTATCTGGGCGCGGTGATGATTCTGCGCGAAGGAATGGAAATGCGCCCCATTCACCAACTCAACCGATATCGGGACGTAGGAATCTGGTGGCACTCGGAACGACCGCTGGGCGCCGCCGCGCGGGCGTTCATCCGAGCGGTGGTGAAAGCGCCACGACCTGAAGGCACAACCGCTGTTCCACCGGTGTGACGCGGCTCGGATCCATTCGCGGAACGAATGCCCGACATTCGCCGATCGGCGTTGACGGTCACGGGCGACCGGGGCGAGGTTGAGGGAAAACGAATGGAGTCGCGATGGACGGTGTCCGCACGTACGCGAATCTCGATGTGGCAGTACGCAATGACACCTCGGACGTGGGTGAGGGGCCGGTGTTCGATCCCCGCACCGGGCATCTCCTCTGGGTCGACATCTACGGCTGCAAGGTGTTCGAGGACGACCTGACCGCCGGTCGGCAGACCGTCACGGACGTCGGCACGATGGTCGGAGCGGTCGCGCCCCGTGCCGTGCAGGACGGTTTCGCCGTCGCGGTGGCGGACGGGTTCGGGTACGTCACCGGCGGCGGGCTGACGCTGGTCGACCCGGTGCTGCCCGAGCCCAGCCTGCGTATGAACGACGGCAAGGTGGACTCACAGGGGAGGTTCTGGGCCGGCAGCAACGACATGGAGTTCGCGCCGGGCCAGGGCCGACTGCACCGGTGGGACGGCGACGGCCCGAGCGTCGTGGTCGCGGAAGGCCTCGTGCTCCCGAACGGCTTGGGCTGGAACGCCGAGGACACCGTCATGTACCTCGCCGACAGCTACGCCAACCTCCTGTACCGCGCGGACTTCCACGCCGAACGGGGAGAACTCGGCCGCCTGGAGGTACTGACCAAGACCGAGGGAGTCGGCGTCCCCGATGGTCTCGCCGTCGACGTGGAGGGGTGCTTCTGGGTGGCCATGCACGGGGGACGCGAAGTCCGACGCTACGACCCGACGGGGCGGGTCATCGGACTCGTACCGGTGCCCGTGCTCCAGCCGACGAGTTGTGCCTTCGGTGCAGACGGCCGCCTGTTCATCACCTCCGCCCGACACGGCCTGTCCGCCGAGGAGTTGGCCAACTCCCCGCTGTCCGGTTCGGTGTTCGTCGTCGAGACCGGGACGGAGGGGGTCCCGGTCCGGCCGTTCCGCGCCTGACCCAACTCGCCTTGGGACAGCACGCATTGTGGGGTGTTGGCGACCTACGGTCGATCACGTGAACCGTGAACGTCGTGACGGTCAACCACGCTCGCGGTACAGGTCACGCAGCATGGCGATCTCCGCTCCGTGGTGCAGCACTTCCTGGTTGACCCACCACACGATGTCGATGAACGGCTCCTCCGCGTCGGTCATGGGCCCGACCCGCGTGCCCGCCCCGTCGCCTCCCCACTACGAGGTGCGCGCACGCAGTCGGCGCAGCATCCGCGCGTCCTCGAAGCCGACCGTGCGGGCGGCGGCGTCGATCGTGGTGCCGTGGCTGATGAGGTGCTCGGCGCGTTCGAGGCGGAGGGTCTGCTGGTAGCGCAGCGGGGTGAGCCCGGTGGCCCGGGTGAAGAGTCGGGTCAGGGTGCGCTCGCTCACGCCGACCGCCGAGGCGAGGGCCGGCAGCGGGAGCGCCTCGTCGAAGCGTGTGTCGATGAGGTCCTGGGCGCGGTGCACCGTGTCGTCCAGGTGGGACCGGTGCCGGAGCATCGCGCTGGTCTGCGGTTCGTGGCCGTTGCGCCGGGCGTACACGACCATGTCCCGGGCGATCTGCGCGGCTACGGCGGGCCCGTGCCGGGTCGCGACGATGTGCAGGGCGAGGTCGATGCCGCTGGCGATGCCGGCCGAGGTGATGACCCGGTCGTCGGTGGTGAACAGGACGTCGCGGACGACCGTCGCCTTCGGGTGGCGCAGGGCGAGTTCGTCCTGGACGTCGTGGTGGGTGGTGCAGTGACGGCCGTCGAGCAGCCCGGCCCGACCGAGTGCGTCGGCACCGGCACAGACACTGGCCACTGTCCCTCCGCGGACGTGGTGGTCGCGGAATACCTGCAAGGCCGTAGCACCGATGGCGGGCCCGTGAGCGAGCCGGAGCGCACGCCAGCCGGGCACCACGATCAGATCCTCGGGACCGAGGTCGGGCCAGTCGAGCTCAGCCGCCAGCGACAGCCCCTGGGCACTGGTGACCTGGGGCTGCTCGGCGACGTAGGAGAGCGTGTACGGGTGCCCGAAGTCGGCCGCTGTGGAGAAGACCTGTGCGGGGCCGGCCAAGTCCAGCAGGTGGACTCCAGGTACCAGGAAGAAAACGACGTGGCTGCTCACGATCCGGTCATCATGCCTGATGTGCGGCGGCGGCTTCCAGTTCGTCGACCGTCGCGATGGTGGCGAAGCGGCCGGCGAGGGCGTACTCGGTACGCCGGATGATCTCGTCGGCGGGGAGGGTGCGGGGGTCGGCGAGGAGTTCGGCGACGGTCCGGTCGGCGGGGGCGTCGCGATGCGGGATGGGGTTCGTCGCGGTCGCGTCGGTGACGAAGGTGACCTGGTAGCCGAAGTCGCTCGCGACCCGGGTGGTGGTCTCGACGCACTGCTCGGTGCGGATGCCGCAGACGGTGAGCTCGCGCACGCCGTGTTCCGTGAGGAGTTGTTGCAGGTTGGTGGTGGTGAAGGCGTTGTGCGAGGTCTTGTGGAGGAGCGGTTCGCCGTCCGCGCGCTCCAGTCCGTCGATGAGCCGGACGTGGCCGAGGGCCGGGTCGAAGACGTCGCCGCTGCCGGGTTCGGAGTGCAGCACCCACACCACGAGGTCACCGGCCCGGCGGGCGAGCTGGACCAGGCGGTTGGCCTGTTCGGCGATCTTCGGGTCGGAGATGGTCTCCCACAGCGGGCGGGCGCGGAAGGATTCCTGGACGTCGATGACGATCAGTGCTCGGGTCATGTCCCAAGACTGCGCCGTGCGGGCGGTCCGGCGACAGGCCGCATCGGGTCCGGGACCGGACCGATCCGGTCACCGGTTCGAGCGGCCTGCCGCCGTACCGTCCACCTCAACACTCCGGTCACCGGGTCGAGCCGCCTGCCTCGACTCCCGTCACCGGGTCGAGCCGCCCGCCGCCGTAACGCCCGTAACGCCTACCGCAGTTCGACGAGCAGGTCGCCGCCCTCGACCTGCTGGATGCGGTTGATGGCGAGGCGGGCGACCCGGCCGGACTTGGGCGCGGTGATCGCCGCCTCCATCTTCATCGCCTCGATCGTGGCGACGGTGACTCCGGCCTCCACCTCGTCGCCCTCCTCGACCGCGAGGGTGACCACGCCCGCGAACGGCGCCGCGACATGACCCTGGTTGGCGCGGTCGGCCTTCTCGGTGACGGGGACGTCGGAGGCGGCTGCCGTGTCCCGCACCTGGACCGGGCGGATCTGTCCGTTCAGGGCGGACATCACGGTGCGCATCCCGCGTTCGTCGGCCTCGCCGACCGCCTCCAACTCGATGAGGAGCCGGACGCCGGGTTCGAGGTCGACCGTGTACTCCTTGCCGGGCCGGATGCCGTAGAAGAAGTCCTTGCTGTCCAGGACGCTGGTGTCGCCGTAGGTCTGGCGGTGGTTCTCGAACTCGCGGGTCGGGCCGGGGAACAGCAGGCGGTTGAGGGTGGCGCGGCGGTCCTTGTCGAGGGCCGTGCGGTCCTCGGGGCTCAGGTCCTGGACGGGCTTGGGAGCGGCGCGGCCCTGGAGCGCCTTGGTGCGGAACGGCTCGGGCCAGCCGCCGGGCGGGGTGCCCAACTCGCCGCGCAGGAAGCCGATCACGGAGTCCGGGATGTCGTACCGGTCGGGGGACGCCTCGAAGTCGGCGGGGCTCACTCCGGCGCCGACCAGGTGCAGGGCGAGGTCGCCCACGACCTTCGACGACGGGGTCACCTTCACCAGGTGGCCGAGGATGCGGTCGGCGGCGGCGTACATCGCCTCGATGTCCTCGAAGCGGTCACCGAGGCCGAGCGCGATGGCCTGGGTGCGCAGGTTGGAGAGCTGGCCGCCGGGGATCTCGTGGTGGTAGACGCGGCCGGTGGGTGAGGCGAGGCCCGCCTCGAAGGGGGCGTAGATCTTGCGGACGCTCTCCCAGTACGGCTCCAGGTCGCCGATGGCCTGGAGGTCGAGGCCGGTGGGGCGGTCGGAGTAGTCGGTCGCGGCGACGATCGCGGAGAGGGACGGCTGCGAGGTCGTCCCCGCCATGGAAGCCACCGCGCCGTCCACGGCGTCCGCGCCGGCCTGGATCGCCGCGAGGTAGGTCGCGAGCTGACCGCCCGCCGTGTCGTGCGTGTGCAGGTGGACGGGCAGGCCGAACTCACGGCGGAGGGCGGACACGAGGGTCGCGGCGGCGGGGGCGCGGAGCAGGCCCGCCATGTCCTTCACCGCGAGGACGTGGGCGCCCGCCTCGACGATCTGTTCCGCGAGGCGGAGGTAGTAATCGAGCGTGTACAGGCGCTCGTTGGGGTCGGACAGGTCCGAGGTGTAGCAGAGGGCGACCTCGGCGATCGACGTTCCGGTGGCGCGTACGGCGTCGATGGCGGGGCGCATCTGGCCGACGTCGTTCAGGGCGTCGAAGATGCGGAAGATGTCGATGCCGGTGGCGGCGGCCTCCTGGACGAAGGCGTCGGTCACCTGGGTCGGGTAGGGCGTGTAGCCGACAGTGTTGCGGCCGCGCAGCAGCATCTGGAGGCAGATGTTGGGGACGGCCTCACGCAGGGCGGCCAGCCGGTCCCAGGGGTCCTCGGCGAGGAAGCGGAGCGCGACGTCGTAGGTGGCGCCGCCCCAGCACTCCAGGGAGAGGAGTTGCGGCACGGTGTGGGCGACGACCGGGGCTACCGCGAGGAGGTCCTTGGTGCGGACGCGGGTGGCGAGGAGCGACTGGTGGGCGTCGCGGAAGGTGGTGTCGGTGACGCCGATCGTGGGTGATTCGCGCAGGTGGCGGGCGAAGCCCTCGGGGCCGAGTTCGGCGAGCAACTGCCGTGAACCGGCCGGGGGTTCGGCGCTCGGGACCGGCGGCAGCTTGGTGGTGGGGTCGATCAGTTCGGGGCGTTCGCCGTGCGGCTTGTTGACCGTGACATCGGCGAGGTAGGTGAGCAACTTGGTGCCGCGGTCGGCCGATTGACGGGCCGTCAGCAACTGCGGGCGCTGCTCGATGAACGACGTGGTGATCCGCCCGGCCTGGAAGTCCGGGTCGTCCAACACCGCCTGGAGGAACGGGATGTTGGTGGCCACACCGCGGATGCGGAACTCGGCGACAGCCCGCCGCGCACGATTGACGGCGGTGGTGAAGTCCCGTCCCCGGCAGGTGAGTTTGACCAGCATGGAGTCGAAGTGCGCGCTGATCTCCGTACCGGCGTGGGTGGTTCCGCCGTCGAGGCGGATGCCGGAACCGCCGGGCGAGCGGTAGGCGCTGATCCGGCCGGTGTCCGGACGGAAGCCGTTGGCGGGGTCCTCGGTGGTGATACGGCACTGGAGGGCGGCGCCGTGCAGGGTGACCGTCTCCTGCGAGAGGCCGAGGTCGGCGAGGGTCTCCCCGGAGGCGATCCGCAGCTGTGCCTGGACGAGGTCGACGTCGGTGACCTCCTCGGTGACCGTGTGCTCGACCTGGATGCGTGGGTTCATCTCGATGAAGACGTGGTTGCCGGCCGGGTCGAGGAGGAACTCGACGGTGCCCGCGTTGCGGTACCCGATCTCGCGGGCGAAGCGCACGGCGTCGGCGCAGATCCGGTCCCGCAGGGCGGGGTCGAGGTTGGGCGCGGGGGCCAGCTCGACGACCTTCTGGTGCCGGCGCTGCAGCGAACAGTCGCGCTCGAAGAGGTGGATGACGTTGCCCTCGCCGTCGGCGAGGATCTGCACCTCGATGTGACGGGGGTCGACGACGGCCTTCTCCAGGAACACCGTGGCGTCGCCGAACGCGGACATGGCCTCGCGGGCCGCCGCCTCGATGGACTCGCGCAGAGTGGCCGGGTCCTCGACGCGGCGCATACCGCGTCCCCCACCGCCGGCGACCGCCTTCACGAACACCGGGAAGCCGATCTCCTCGGCGGCGCGGACCAGTTCGTCGACGTCGGTGGAGGGCGCCGAGGAGCCGAGCACCGGTACGCCGGCCGCACGGGCGGCGGCGATCGCCGTGGCCTTGTTGCCGGTCATCTCCAGGATGTGGGCGCTGGGACCGACGAAGGTGATGCCCGCCTCCTCGCAGGCACGGGCGAGTTCGGGGTTCTCGGAGAGGAACCCGTAACCCGGATAGACCGCGTCCGCTCCCGCCCGCCGGGCCGCGCGGACGATCTCCTCGACCGAGAGATAGGCGCGGACCGGGTGCCCGGGTTCACCGATCTCGTAGGCCTCGTCGGCCTTGAGCCGGTGCAGCGAATTGCGGTCCTCGTGGGGGAAGACCGCGACCGTTCGCGCGCCCAGCTCATAGCCGGCGCGGAACGCCCTGATCGCGATCTCTCCACGGTTGGCGACCAGCACCTTGCGGAACATTCCCGATCCCTTCAGCCTGCCGATGACGTGCACCATGGTGTCGGCGCAGCCCCTGTAACGCCATGTGAGCCGGGACACTAGTCGCAAACGTGTCGCCTGACGCGGTCCACCGGGCCGACGGTAAAGAAATCGTATGGTCTAGTCCAAAGTGAGCTTTGGTCCAGTCCAATCCATTGACGTGACCGCGACAGCGCCAGAAGCTGGGCGCCTCCCCCATCCCCACCGGAGGCACAACGTGACACGTCTTCGTGCATGTCTGGTCGCGGCGGCCGCCGTGACGACCGCCGCCGCGGGCACGACCGCGCTGGTCGCGACCAACGCCCAGGGCGCCACCAATGCGGCCACCGCGCTCAGCAACCGCTGGTACGCCGCGGCCCCCTACCTGATGCCGACGGACAACAACCCGCCGGACGCGGGCGCCATCATGGACGCCACCGGCCTCAAGGCCTTCCAGCTCGCCTTCGTCCTCGCCCCCAACGGCGGCGGCTGCTCCCCCACCTGGGGCGGCACCTCACCGGTCTCCTCGGACACCGCCGTCCAGTCGGTGATCAACACGATCCGCGCCAAGGGCGGCGACGTCTCCGTCTCCATCGGCGGCTACGGCGGCACCAAGCTCGGCCAGGCCTGCTCCGACCCGGCCTCGACGGCGGCGGCATACCAGCAGGTGATCACCAAGTACGGCCTGCACGCGATCGACTTCGACCTGGAGGAGCCGGAGTACGAGAACACCGCGGCCATCCACAACGAGATCGGCGCGGCCAAGATCCTCCAGCAGAACAACTCGGGTCTGTACGTCTCCGTCACCACGGCCGGCACGGCGGACGGCACGGGCTGGTTCGGCAAGCAGATGCTGCTGGAGGCGAAGTCGCAGGGCTTCACGCCGAACAACTTCTCCATCATGCCGTTCGACGGCGGCTTCAACGGCGCGGCCTCCCAGACCAGCGCGCTCACCAACTTCAACTCCATTCTCCAGTCCACGTTCGGCTGGGACCAGGCGACCGCGTACGCCCACGAGGGCTTCTCGGGGATGAACGGCCGCAGCGACACCGGCGAGTACTTCACCCAGGCGGACTTCCAGACGGTCCTGAACTACGCCACCAGCCACAACATGGACCGTTTCACGTTCTGGTCTTTGAACCGCGACCGCCAGTGCAGTCCGGTCGACAACGGCGGTACGACGTCCGGGACTTGCTCCAGCGTGGCGCAGAACGCGTGGGACTTCGCCAAGTACTCGGTGCAGTTCGCGGGCGTGACCCCGCCGACCTCGACACCCACGCCGACCCCGACCCCGACGCCCACCCCCGGCACGTGCAAGACGGCGTGGAGTTCCACAGCCGTCTACACGCAGGGCAACGAGGTGTCGTACGGCAACCACAACTGGGTGGCCAAGTGGTGGACCCAGAACGAGGTGCCCGGTGCCTCCCAGTGGGGCCCCTGGCAGGACGAGGGCTCCTGCTGATCCGGCGGGATCAGTAGGACATGGGCTGCGACGTCAAGCAGGCCTTGAGAAAGGCGTACTTGGCGTCGCTGTCCGCTGCGGCAAGCGGAACGCCCGTACTCACGGACTGGACAGTCTCGACAGCTGTTCGGCAGTTCAACTCGCTTGCTAGTGCTGTGACCGGGAAGGTTCACCGGTTGTTGGGCGTTGGCGTGGGTTCTGGAGGAAGGCGATGAGAGCGGCTGTGAGTTCGGCGGGTGCGTCTTCTTGGACAAGATGGCCCGCACCGGCGATTGGCTCAAGTCGCGCGCCTGGGATGCGGGCGGCGAGCTCCCGTCCCTTCGCTATGGGAATCCAGGTGTCGTCCTGCCCCCAGCACACCAGCGTCGGGATGACGATCTCGCCGTACCGGTCCTGCACCTCGTCGGTGTAGAGCTGGTCGGCCTGGGCGATCTGCCGGTAGAAGGCCGCCTGGCCGAGGTCGCCGAGCCAGGGCTGGACGAGCCGGTCGAGGACTGCCGGGTGCAGGCCGGGGCTGCTGGCCGAACTTGCGTACTCGCGCACCAGGGCGTGGTGCAGTGCGGGCGGCAGCTGCTCGAAGACCTCGGAGTGCTCACTGACAAGCCGGAAGAACAGGGACCCCCACGGCGCCAGCGCGACCGGGTCGACCAGAGCGAGCGCGCGGTAACGGGCGCCGTGCAGCAGATGCGCCCGCAAGGAGACGGCACCGCCGAAGTCGTGGGCGACCACCAGGGGTTCCTCCAGGCCCCAGTGCGCCAGGAGCTCGGAGAAGACCCTGCCCTGGGCAGCCAGGGAGACATCCTGGCCGGCGGACATCTCCGATGCCCCGTAACCGGGCATGTCCCACACGAACACCTGGTGACGGCGGGCGAGTGAGCGGGCGACAGCGCGCCAGACATACGAGGAGAAGGGTGTGCCGTGGAGAAGCACAACCGGATCCTGGCCGGGTTGCCCGAGGCTGCCCCAGCGGACGTCGCCCGACGTGCTGCGGAACGTCTCGGCCAGCTGCCATTCACTCACGGGTGCTGTTCCTCTCGGTTGTGCCTCCGGCCCAAGCGGGTTGATCAAGCCGGGTTCAGTCCGGACGGCACCGTCACAGGCCGGCAGCGCCGCGCTCGGACAGTGAGTCCACCGTGTGCCTGGTCACGCGGCGGCGGGCGTGTAGCGGTCTGCAGCCCCAGCGGATGCCTTTCTCGCTGCGGATCCGGGCACGCTCTTTGCGTTGGGCGGCCAGGACGTCGGGGTGGCGGGCGTTGGCGTTGCGCCAGCGCAGGTAGGCATGCAGTTCACGGGTCTGGACGGTGTGGTTGGGGTGGTGGGAGTTGGCGAGGGTGAACTGCCACAGCGGCCCGAAGTGCGCCTCGACGGGGTTGGCCCACGAGGCGTTGGTCGGGGTGAAGCACAGCTCCACCTTGTTCTTCTTCGCCCAGGCGCGGATCTTGGTGCCCTTGTGGGCGGAGAGGTTGTCCATGATCACGTAGACCGGGGCACCGTCCGGGCGGGCGGCGCGGATCGGCTTCAGCGCGGCCAGGGAGTTCACGGCGCCTTTGTGACGGCGGTTGACGCCCCACAACGTGTCGTCGCCGACCGAGTAGCAGCCGTGGAAGTAGGTCACCCCGTGCGTGCGGTGGTAGGTCGCCGGAACCCGGTCGGGCCGGTTCTCCTTCGCCCAGCAGGACCCGGCGGTGGGGCGGATGCCCAGCGGGCCGAACTCGTCGAAGGCGAAAACGCGGTCGGGGAAGTGCTCCAGGACATGCTCGATCCGGTCGAGCTTGGCGTCACGCTCAGGGTCGGTGGACTCCTTCCAGGTCTTGGTCCGCTGAAAGGTGACCCCACGGCGGGCGAGCAGGCAGCGCAGGGCCTCGCGGCCGATCCGGATCACCCGGCCGTGGACTTTGCGCAGGTAGGCGACGAGCTTCCGGATGGACCAGCGGGTGAAGGGCTGACCGAGCTTGGCCGGGCGGATGGTGGCCGTCGCCACGACGAAGTCCTCGTTGTCAGGGCTGAGCTGGCGGAGACGGCCTCCCGCCCACTGAGGGTCCAGGCAGGCCAGGCCGATCTCGTTGAACCGGTGGATCACGTCGCGCACCGTGTCCTCATCAGCCTGCACCAGTTGGGCGATGACCGGCACCCGGATTCCGCCGGCCGGGGCCAGCAGCATCATCGCGCGCCGGTAACGCACCGTGCTGGTGCTGCCCCGGCGCACGATCTGTTGCAGCCGCTGCCCCTCCTGGTCGGTCAGCCTGCGGACTCGAACGGGCTCTGCCACCACGCGCCTCCACCGTGCCGGATCGGATGTGTCCTCACATCCAACCCGCCCAGCACTTACTAACGCGACCAGCAACCCGGTGAACCATCCCGGTCACAGCACTAGCGAAGGATGTTGACCGCCCGCGCGACGACCAGGACGACGATCGACACGGAGACCGAGGACTGGCCCATCATCAGCATCTTGGCCCAGCGGGAGAGCGGCATCACGTCGGTCGGGCTGAAGGCGGTGGAGTTGGTGAAGGACAGGTACAGGTAGTCCAGGAACACCGGTTCCCAGTCCGGCGGCGCGGTCTCCGGGCTCTGCATCTGGACGAAGAGGAAGTCGGCGTACTGGTGGTGCCCCATGACCCGTGCCATCGGCCCGCCGCGGTCCCACTCCCAATACCAGAGGGCGAACACGATGACGTTCGTCAGCCAGATGGCACCTCCGGTCAGCAGCAGCGGCCCGGCGTCCAGCCCCTCGGTGCCCCTGACCAGGCCCACCACCAGCCGGGCCGCCGACCAGCTGTTGGCCAGGCTGATCACACCCGTCAGAACCAGACTCGGCCAGCGCAGCCACCGCGTGCCGGGCTCGATCCGCCGGGGATTGGCGACGAACAGGCCGACCATCAGCGCGAGTTCGAGGGCCGGGAGCAGCCAGTACGGCTGGAAGGCGAGCCGGTGCGGCAGCGTCATCTGCAGGGCGAACGCCACCAGGATCACGGCGGACACCGCCCACCGTGTCTCGCCGCGCGTCACCCGGCGCCACGCGGGCACCACATCGCGCCCGCTGTCCTCCAGCAGCCGCTCGATCCTGGCCAAGCGGCTGCTGGAGTCGTCCCTACCGTCCGTCATGGCAGCGATTGTCCCCGGTGAGGGGGCGATCGGATGACGCGCCCCACCCTGGACGTCTGCGGATGTTCCGGCCGGTCGCGGTTGCCCGCCACCGACCGACCCCGACAGCTCAGCCCCGCAACGGCTCCGCCAGCCGCCCCAGCAGCCCCGCGACCAGCGCCGTCTGCGCAGGCACCGTATCGACGTAGATGAACTCGCCCTGGGCATGCGCCCCGTCGCCGACCGCCCCCATGCCGCACAGCACCGGCAGACCGAGCGCGGCGACGAAGTTGGCGTCGCTGGCGCCGCCGACGGCGGTGTCGCGCAGGGCGTCGCGGCCCTGCTCGCGGGCGACTTCCCGGGCGAGGTCGAGCAGCGGGGCGGAGGCGGCGTTGAGGGTCATCGGGGGCCGGTTCCAGGCGTGGTCGATCTCGATCCGGACGCGCGGGTCGCTGACCTTGATGGCGTCCAACTCCTCGTCCACCCGGTCCTGTTCGGCGGCGCTGCTCACCCGGATGTCGACCCCGGCGGTGGCCTGCCCGGCGACGACGTTGATGGCCGAACCGCCCTTGATGAGCCCGGTGTTGATGGTGGTGCCCCGCTCGGGGGCGGCCACGGCAGCGGCGGCCACCACGAACTCGGACAGCGCGGTGATCGCACTCGCCCCGTCCTGCGGCGCGAGCCCGGCGTGCGAGGCGACACCGGTGGCCGTGACGTGGAAGATCCCGGTGCCCTTGCGGGCGGTCTTCACCGCGCCGTGGGCACTCGGCTCAAGGACCAGCGTGACGTCGACCTGCTGCGCGACCTCCTCGATCACCGGCCGCGAGGACAGGGAGCCGATCTCCTCGTCGCCATTGAAGAGGAACGTGACGGTGGGCAGGGGCGCCCCGCTCTCCCGGGCCAGCTTCAGTGCCCAAATGCCCTGCGCCAGACCGGCCTTCATGTCAAAGATGCCGGGTCCGCCGAGCTTCTCCCGCCCGTCGTCCGCCGCTTCCGGCTGCGCCCATCCGGCGAGGGTCCCGATCGGCCATACGGTGTCGTAGTGCCCGATGAGGGCGACATGCCCGGCGCCGGTGCCGGTGTAGGTCAGGGTGAGGGTGTCGCCGCACTCGCCGCCGGGACGGCGCTGCTCGTGGTCGGGTCGGCCGAGCCGCTGGACGGTCAGCTCGCGCAGCAGATCCAGGCCGCTCGCGAGGCCGGGAAGGTCGTAGCTCCCGGTCTCGTGGCGGACGAGGGTCAGGATGTCCTCGACGATCTGCGGCGAGACGTCGTGGGCGCGGGCGGTGAGGGTGGCGGCTGCGGGTGAAGCGGTCATGATCTGCCTTCTGTTGCGGAACTGCGGCTCGAGTCGGATCGGGTCAGGGCGGGTCGGTCGATGGGTTCGGTCGACGGGTTCAGCTGACGCCGAAGGGGATGCCCAGCAGGTACCAGGCCACGAAGAACGCGACCCAGACGACCCACACGACGGCGGCGATCGGGATCGTGAAGGAGGCCAGGGTGCCGATGCCGGCGGACTTGCGGTACTGCTGGATGAAGCCCAGGGCCATGACGAAGTAGGGGCTCATCGGGGTGATGCAGTTGGTGACGGAGTCGGCGACGCGGTAGACAGCCTGGGTGGTCTCGGGCTCGATGCCGATGAGCATCAGCATGGGGACGAGGACCGGCGCGGCCAGTGCCCACAGGGCGGAGCCGCTGGTGATGACGAGGTTCATGAAGGTGATCAGCACGGCGATGCCGACGAGCACGGTCCAGCCGTGCAGATGCAGGTCGCGCAGTGTCTCGGCGCCCTTGACGGCGAGGATGTTGCCGATGTTCGTCCACTTGAAGTAGGCGAGGAACTGGGCGATCGCGAAGAACAGCACGAGGATCGGCGCCATCGAGCGGGTGCCGTCGACCATCGCGCCGATGCTGTCGCGGGCGGCGGTGAAGGTGCCGGACAGTCGGCCGTAGACGGTGCCGAGCACGGCGAAGAACACGCCGAGGACGAGTGCCATGCCGCCGATCAGCGGGGAGTCGACGATGCCGCCGCCCTCGCCGCGCAGGGGTGAGGACGCGGGGATCATGGCCGCCGCGAGGAGCGCGAGGAAGCCGACGGCGACCAGTCCGGTGACGCGCAGGGCGCGCTGCTGCCGCTCGGTGACCTCGATCTCCGCGAGTTCTCCGGCGTCGGGCGCGGCGAGGGGTTCGTCGGGTTCCAGGTCGGAGCGGCGGGCGAGGACCTTGTCGACGACGAGGGTGATCACCAGCGCCACCACGACCGACGAGCCGAGGCTGAAGAAGTAGTTGGCGACCGGGGTGACGACGTAGTGCGCGTCGATGGTGTGGGCGGCGGCCGTGGAGATCCCGGAGAGCAGGACGTCCGTGGTGGTGAGCGACGGTGAGGCGTCGTACCCGGCGGCGATCGAGACGTAGGCGACGACGCAGCCGAGGACCGGGCTGCGGCCCGCCGCGCGGAAGACCAGTGCGCCGAGCGGGATGAGGGTGACGTAGGCGGCGTCGCCGGCGACATGGCTGACCATGGCCGTCATCGAGAGGGCGAAGGTGAGGTACTTGCCGGGCACGCGCGCGACCATGCGGCGCAGCAGGGCGGAGAACAGTCCGCTCTTCTCGGCCACGGCGATGCCGAACATCACGGTGAGGATGGTGGCCAGCGGCGGGAAGGCGGCGTAGTTGTCGACGGCGCCCTCGACGGCCATGGTGAGGCCGTCCTTGCTGAGCAGGTTCTGCACCTTGATGGTCTCGTGCGTGCCGGGGTGCACGGCGCTGAGGCCGGTCGCCGCCAGGACGGCGCTGAGGACGGCGACGATCCCGGCGAGGATCCAGAACAGCCAGAAGGGGTTGGGGAGTTTGTTGCCGACCTTCTCGATCGCCGTCAGGCCGCGGAAGGCGGTCCGCAGGACTCTCGACTGGGGCTCGGTGGACGGGGGTTGAGGTTGAGCGGAGGTGACACTCATCGGTACCTCTTGGCGCGATGGGGGGATGTTCCTGCGAACAATGGCATCCGGATGAGAGATTCTCTATATCTTGGAAGTAACGGTGGGATTAAACAGCACCTTAGAGTGAGGCCCATGACCCGTCCTCTCCTCGACGAGCTCGACCGGCGCCTCATCGGCGCGCTGCATCTGGCACCCCGGGCCACCTGGGACGACATCGGCGAGATCCTGGCCGCCGACGCCAGCACGCTCAAACGCCGTTACGACCGCTTGCACGAGGCACGCATGGTGCGCGTGATCGGGCAGGCCGACTGGGGTGTCCACTCCACGGCGATGCCCGTCCACGTCTTCCTGGACATCACCGGCGAGAGTCCGCTCGCGGTCCTGCACCGGCTCCGTGACCTGCGCCATCTCCAGCTGCTGGCGCAGATCTCGGGCGACTACCCGCTCTATGCCGTCGTGCACGCCCCGTCCGAGGCGGCGACCAGCGAGGCGATCGACCGGATGTTCTCCGTCCCCGGTGTCCGGCGTGTCAACGCCCTGCCCGCGCTGAGCACGCTGCGCCGGGGCATCACCTGGGACCCGCAGTTCCTCACCGACACGGAACGCGCCGAGCTGCTGAAGCTCACCGGCACCCGCCCCGAGGGCACGGCGACCGCGACTCCCCCGGCGAAGCCGCTCAGCGAGGCCGAGCGCGGTGTCGTGGCGCAGCTGCTCCAGGACGGCCGCGCGTCCGCCGCGAGCATCGCCCGGACCGCCGACCTGGCCACCTCCACCGCGCACCGCGTGGTCCGCCGGGTCCTGGACGAGGGGTGGGTCAAGCCGCGGCTGGAGATCGTGTCGGAGTGGCTGGGCTTCCGGACCGCGTTCATCCTGCGGCTGCGGGTGGCGCCGGGCGCGACCCCCGAAGTGATGCGCCGGATCGACCGGTTGCCCCAGACGCGGCTCGCCGCGCATGTCGCCAGCGACATGTCCGTCCTCGCCACCGGCCTGGTCGCCGACCGCTCCGCCCTGGCGCTGTTCGTCGACAACGAACTGGCGAGCATCCCCGGTCTCCTCGGCGTCAGCGTCGCCGTGATGCTCGCCGAACCGCGCCGCTACTGGCTGGACCGCGACCTGACCACCGGCCTCGGCGCGTTCCACGCGCCGAGGCTGCTGTGAGCCAGGGGTGGGCTCAGCTGACGCCGAAGCCGCCCGTGCTGTACGCGCACTCCGTGTAGATGTAGCCCGACCTGAGCTTCGCCGTGTCCGAGGCCGGCGTCGCGGTGGAACTGTCGGGACGGTGCACGAAGTACGTCGTACCGGTCGGCAGACTGATCGTCTTCTGCGGGTAGCTCTTGCCGGAGCTGCACGGCTTGAACCCCTTCAGCAGCGTGGTGGTGAGGGAGTACGACGTGCAGCTCCCGCAGCCCTTCAGCGTGAAGCTCCCGGTCACCGGCCCGGTGTACAGGACCGTGATGTCGTCCGGGCTGTCGTTCATGACGGTGACGGAGATGCTGCCACCGGACGCGGTCGTCGGCAGCTTCTTGCCCGCGGCCGGGACCGTCTGCGCCACCTCGGCGGCGATCGCGATCTTCTTGGCCCGGGTCCGGTTCTTGTCGTGCGTGTTGTTCTTCACGAAGTCGTTCATCGTGCTGAGCGCCGAGTCGAAGTCGCCGTCCTTGTACTGGAAGACACCGCACTGGTAGGCACCGGCGGATGCCTGGCTGTCCGCCCGTTGGCCGTCCGCACTGAGCGCGTCGGACACACCCGCCGCTCCGCCCTGGAGGCCGTCGATCTGGGTCGAGAGACTCTGCAACTCCTCGACGGCAGTGCACGGTTGGCTGCCGCTCACGCCCTGCACCCCCTTGGTGACGGCCGACTTGACGGCCGGTTCGACCTGGCCCGCCTGGGACGACTCCGGGAACGTGGCCAGCAGATCAGTGAAGCTCGTCGACCAGTCCGCGCGTTGGGCGGCAAGCCCCGTGGAGCCGCACTCGTACAGCGAGGTGGCCAGCCGGTCGTCCGGCCAGGTGGCCAGCGAGCCCAGCTGCTTCTTGCCGATCGTGCCGGGGACGGTCCGCAGATACTTCAACTCGGGTATCGCATTGCAGTAGTTCTTCTGCGCGTAGGCGCCGGCGACGGTCGTGTAGAAGGTCTTCAGCCGGTCGGGCACCTTGGCGGCCGCCCGCGAACCGGAGTGGGCGCTGCTGAGATCGTCGTACACGCTCAGCGCCTGGCGGTAGTGCGGCTCGCCCAGGGAGAACGACGACTGCCCTGATTCCGCGACGAGTTGGTCGGCCTTGTCCAGCCGGTCGAGGAGCATCTGCTGGGTCGCCTCGTCGCGGGCGTTGTCGTAGAGGACGACTCCCCCGGCCGGTACGGCGAGCAGGACCAGGCCCAGCACGACCGCGACCGGTGTGGGCGAGGGCCAGGCCAGGCGGGTGCGCAGGCCCACCAACGCGCCGTGGACGGCGGCGAGTACGAGGAACACGACGTACAAGGTGACGAGGACACCGGACACGCCGTCCGGGTCGGCGGGCAGGGCCACCAGCAGCAGGACGACGGTCGCGACCCAGCACACGGCCATCAGCAGCCAGCGGCGCGTCAGCGCGTAACCGAGCCCGAGACCACTGAGGTTGAGCAGACCTACCGCCACGGATCTGAGCCGGTCCGGCGGAGCCGGCGGCGGAGACGAGGGCATGGGTGGAACCGCGAACCCCTGATAAGTGCCGTACTGATCCCCGGACATGATTCTCCCCCCGCGCAACAACGCCCCCGTTACCGTGACTTGTCAGTGTACGGTCGGGTTCACCGCGAGGACAGTGGGATCCGCGCGCCTCCTTGACCGCGCAGCACGCGGGACAGTCCGAGCGCCGCCGTCCGTACCGCCGGGGCGAGTTGGGCGGGCCGGAAGCGGGTGCGCGGCACGGCGACCGAGAGGGCGGCGACCGCGGTGTCACCGGCGAACACCGGGGCCGCGATGCAGCTCACCTCCGACGCGGCCTCCTGCTCCTCGTAGGAGAGGCCGGAGACCTGGATCTTCTCCAGGGCCATACGCAGCCGGTCCGGGTCGGTGATCGAGTGCGGGGTGAGACTCGGCAGCGGGTGGGAGAGCACCTCTTCCGTCAACTCGGCGCCGGAGAAGGCCAGTAGAGCCTTGCCCACGGCCGTGCAGGTCAGCGGGAGGCTGCCGCCGATGCGGGAGGGCAGCCGTAGCGCCTCGTGGCCGTGGATGCGTTCGAGGTAGACCACCTCCATGCCCTCGCGGATGCCGAGGTGGATGGTCTCGCGGGTGGCCTCGAACAGGTCCTGGAGGAAGGGGAGCGCCGTCTCGCGCAGATCGCGCCGGTGCGGCACCAGCGAGCCCAGCTCGAACAGCTTCGCGCCGAGCAGATAGCGCGGGCCCGAGCGCTCCAGCCAGCCCAGCCGGACGAGGTCGGCGGCCAGCCGGTGGACCGTCGGCTTGGGCAGTCCGGTGCGCTCCGAAAGTTCCGACAGGCGGTACGGTCCGCCGCTCGGACTGAAGCAGTCGAGGATGAGCGCGGCCTTCTCCAGCATGCTGCCGCTCGCGTTGTTCCGTGTCACGGAACAAACATTGTCCCTTTACGGGGATGCTGTCTATACCGAGGGTGTACCCGCACCGCTCTCCCCGGAGGTAACCCGTGCCCACCAAGTCCGACGGCGTCCGCGCGGACGCCGTGTCACCGGCCGTGGTCAAGGCCGCCGACCTGCTGGCGGAGGCCACCCGTACCGGGGTCGTCTGTCCGCCGGTGCGTGACCTGCTCGACGGTGGCGGTCTGGAGACCGCCTACGCCGTGCAGCAGCTGAACGTCCGGCGCGGTGTGGACGCCGGCCGCCGCATCGTCGGCCGCAAGATCGGCCTGACCTCCCCTGCCGTACAGCGTCAACTCGGCGTGGACCAGCCGGACTTCGGCGCGCTCTTCGCGGACATGGCGGTGCCGGACGGCGGCGAGGTGCCCGTGGGCCGACTGCTCCAGCCGAAGGTGGAAGCGGAGGTCGCGCTGGTCCTCGGCCGGGACCTGCCGGAGGGCGAGTGCACGATCGTGGACGTGCTGCGCGCGGTGGACTTCGCGCTGCCCGCGCTGGAGATCGTCGACAGCCGGGTGCGGAACTGGGACATCTCCCTCGTCGACACCGTCGCGGACAACGCCTCCTGCGGTCTGTACGTCCTGGGCGCCACGCCCGTACCGCTGACCGCCGTGGACCTGCGCACGGTCACGATGACCATGACCCGCGGTGGCGAGACCGTCTCCGAGGGCACCGGCGCCGACTGCCTCGGCAGCCCCCTCACCGCGGCGGTCTGGCTGGCCTCGGCCCTCGCCCAGCGGGGCGACCCGCTCCGCGCGGGCGACCTCGTCCTCACCGGCGCCCTGGGCCCAATGACCCCGGCCGTTCCCGGAGACGCCTTCGAGGCGCACATCTCGGACCTGGGCTCGGTACGGGTCTGCTTCGCCGAGCAAGGCACCGAAGCTTCGGAAGGGGACGGAAAGTGACCACGAAGGTCGCCATCATCGGCTCCGGCAACATAGGCACCGACCTCCTGATCAAGGTCCTGCGCCTCTCGGAGACCCTGGAGATCGCCGCGCTGGCCGGCATCGACCCGGACTCCGACGGCCTGGCCCGCGCCCGCCGCCTCAAGGTCGCCACGACCCACGAGGGCGTCGAAGGACTGGTCGCCCTGGACGAGTTCGCCGACGTCGGCATCGTCTTCGACGCGACCTCGGCCGGCGCCCACCGCCATCACGAAGAAGTCCTACGGCCCCTGGGCCGCACCCTCGTCGACCTCACCCCGGCCGCCCTCGGCCCGTACGTCGTCCCGCCGGTCAACGGCGACGCCCACCTCGACGCCCCGAACGTCAACATGGTCACCTGCGGCGGCCAGGCCACCATCCCGATCGTCGCCGCCGTGGGCGCGGTCTCCCCGGTCCACTACGGCGAGATCGTCGCGTCCATCGCCTCGCGCTCGGCGGGCCCCGGCACCCGCGCGAACATCGACGAGTTCACCGAGACCACCTCCCAGGCCATCGAGGTGGTCGGCGGCGCCGCACGCGGCAAGGCGATCATCGTCCTCAACCCGGCGGAACCCCCGCTGATCATGCGGGACACCGTGCACTGTCTGGTCTCCGACTGCGCCACCGAGGCCGTCACCGCGTCCGTCGAGGAGATGGTCGGCCGCGTCCAGGCGTACGTGCCCGGCTACCGGCTCAAGCAGCAGGTCCAGTACGACAAGGTGGCCGCCGACGACCCGCTGCGCACCCTCGCGCCGGGCGCGGGCGAACTGCTGAAGGTGTCGGTGTTCCTGGAGGTCGAGGGCGCCGCCCACTACCTCCCCGCCTACGCCGGAAACCTCGACATCATGACCTCGGCCGCCCTGCGCACCGCGGAACGCATGGCCGCCCGCACCCACGAGGAGGCAGCCAAGTGACCCCGTCCCTCTACGTCCAGGACGTCACCCTCCGGGACGGCATGCACGCCGTACGGCACCGCTACACCGTCGACCAGGCCCGCGCGATCGCCGGCGCTCTGGATGCGGCCGGAGTGGGAGCCATCGAGATCGCCCACGGCGACGGACTGTCTGGCTCCAGCATCAACTACGGCGTCGGCGCCCACACCGACTGGGAGTGGATCGAGGCCGTCACCGACGTCGTACAACAGGCCGTCCCCACAACCCTGTTGCTGCCCGGCATCGGGACCGTCCACGACCTCAAGCAGGCCCACGCCCTGGGCATCCGCTCGGTCCGGGTCGCCACGCACTGCACCGAGGCCGACATATCCGCCCAACACATCGCCGCCGCGCGGGAGTTGGGTATGGACGTGGCCGGGTTCCTGATGATGTCCCACATGGCCGAGCCCATCGAACTCGCCCGCCAGGCCAAGCTGATGGAGTCCTACGGCGCCCACTGCGTCTATGTCACCGACTCCGGCGGCCGGTTGACGATGGACGGGGTTCGGGACCGCTTCCGCGCGTACCGCGAAGTCCTCGCCCCGGAGACCGAGTTGGGCATCCACGCCCACCACAACCTCGCGCTGGGCGTGGCCAACACGGTCGTCGCGGTCGAGGGCGGCGCGATCCGCGTCGACGCCTCTCTCGCGGGCCAGGGCGCCGGTGCGGGCAACTGTCCGCTGGAGGCGTTCGTCGCGGTCGCCGACCTGATGGGCTGGAAGCACGGCTGCGACCTGTTCCCCCTCATGGACGCCGCCGACGATCTCGTACGACCGCTCCAGGACCGCGAGGTACGGGTGGACCGCGAGACCCTCAGCCTCGGCTACGCGGGCGTGTACTCCAGCTTCCTGCGCCACGCCGAGACCGCGGCGGCCCGCTACGGCCTCGACACGCGCAGCATCCTGGTCGAGGCCGGGCGGCGGGCGATGGTCGGCGGGCAGGAGGACATGATCACCGATATCGCGCTGGACCTCGTCGCGCGTGCGGAGAGCACGACTTGATCCAGGCCGGCCGGTCAGGGGGTCGTGTCCATGCGCTGCGTGCCGATGACCGACAGCAGCCGCAGGGCTCCCTCGGACGGTGAACCGGGAGTGGCCGTGTAGATCACGACCCGCTGGTCCCGGTCGCTGAGGTCGAGCACGTCGCAGTTGACGGTGACCGGGCCGACCGACGGATGCTGGAAGGTCTTGCGGAAGGTGGGCGCGGTGGCCACGTCGTGGGAGTCCCACAGCCCGGTGAACTCCTCGCTCCCGGCGAGGAGTTCGGCCACCAGCTGGGTCAGTTCCGGGTCGTCGGGGTAGCGGGCGGCGGTGGCGCGCAGGTCCTGGGCCGCGCGGCGCGCGAACTCGTCCGCGTCCGAGACCCCGTACAGCCGTCGTCCCTCCGGGTGCGGCCCGAGGAAGACCCGGCGCACCAGGTTGCGGTCGCGGCGCGGCACGGCCGAGAAGTCCTCCATGAGGGCGGCGGCCAGGTCGTTCCAGGCGATCACCTCATGCATCGCGGAGACCACGATCGCGGCGGCCTGCGGCAGCCGGTGCAACAGATCGAGGATGCTCTGCCGCACCTCGCGCGAGGGACCGGGCGGCGGGCCCGGCGGTACGCCCGCCAGGTGGTGGAGGTGGTCGCGCTCGGCGTCCGTCAGACGCAGGGCGCGGGCGATCCCGACCAGTACCTCGCGCGAGGGATGCGGGCCACGCGCCTGCTCAAGCCGGGTGTAGTACTCGGTCGAGATGAACGCCAGCTGGGCCGCCTCCTCACGACGCAGCCCCGGGGTACGGCGCCGCGGTCCCGTGGGCAGCCCCACGTCGGCGGGGGTGATCCGCTCGCGCCTGCTGCGCAGGAAGTCGGCCAGTTCTCGTCGATCCACTCCTCCAGTGTGGACGGGAGTCGGCCACTCCAGCCAGGTACTGCCGGTGCCTGGATCAGCTGCACGCACCGGCGCAGGCTCGCTGCCATGGACAACACACCCACTTCCTCTTCCCTCGGCCTGCTGACCGGCAAGGTCGCGTTCATCACCGGCGCCGGGCGCGGAATCGGCGCCGCAGCAGCGCGACTGTTCGCCCGCGAAGGCGCCCGCGTACTGCTCGCGGCCCGGACGGAGGCCCAACTGAAGACAGTCACCGAGGAGATCCGGGAGGCGGGCGGCACCGCGGACTACGTGGTGTGCGACCTCTCCGACGCGAGCAGCGTGCGCGCGGCCGTCGACCGGACCGTGGACCTGTACGGCCGCCTCGACGTGGCCTTCAACAACGGCGCGACGATCCAACACCCGGGCCCGATGGACGAGTTGCCGGAGCGCGACTTCGACCACATCTACGACGTGAACCTCAAGGGAGTCTGGCTCGCCATGGTCGCCCAGGTCGCCGCGATCCGGGCCACCGCCGGAATCGGCGCCATCGTCAACAACTCCTCCGTCGGCAGCCTCATGGGCAACCCCGAACTGCCCGCCTACGGCGCGATGAAGCGCGCGGTCAACAGCCTCACCGAGTCGGCCGCCGTCACGTACGGCCCGGAGGGCATCCGCGTCAATGCCATCGCCCCGGGCGGCACGCTGACCGAGATGATCCGGACCTGGGAGGCGGACTCGCCCGGTCTCCTGGAACGCATCACGCACACTCCGCTGGGGCGCATGGCCGACCCCGACGAGATCGCCCAGGCGGCGGCCTGGCTGCTCAGCGACCGCGCCTCCTTCGTGACCGGCACGGTCCTGCGGGTGGACGGCGGCGCACGGGCCTGAGAGCAGAGGGGCCGGAAGATCCGCCGGACGGTCGCCTCTCGGCTAGACGGCCGCCTCTCGGCGATTGTGGCGGCGGATGACCAGCCACGTTATCCAACCGACGCCGATGATGAACCCGAAGCTGATGATCCGGTAGAGCACCACCGTGGCGATCGCGGTGCTGGTCGCGACGCCGCCCGTGACCAGCCCGAGGATCAGCGCGCTGTCGATGAGGCCCAGGCCGCCCGGGATGATCGTGAGGGTCCCGGCGGCCATGCCCGCGCAGAAGGCGAGCAGCAACTGGGCGTTGCTGATCTCCGTGTCGCTGATGGCGTGGAAGCACAGCCACAGACAGCCCGCGTCGAGCAGCCAGTTGAGGACGGCGAAGACGGCGGCGGCGACGGCGTGCCGGGGTTCGAGTCTGGCGGTGCGGAGTTGCTCGACGAAGCCCCGGATGCGGTCGAGGCCCTGGGTCTCGGGCAGGTGCCGCAGCCGGTTGACCCGGGCCAGCGCGGCGCGGGTGGCCGGTTCGACCTTCTCGGGGTGGCGGGTGATGCGCCGGATGCCGACCGTGAGGAGCAGCACGGCCAGGCCGAGGGTGACGAGGCTGTGCCACTGCAGGCTGCCGTCGGAGGCGATCGCGGAGATCGCGGTGACGACGGCCAGGGCCGCCGCGGAGAGCAGCCCCGACAGTGCGATGCACCAGGAGGCGACGGCGGGCGTGGCCCCGAAGCGGCGCATCTGCTGGTAGTTGAAGTGGGTGGAGAAGGCCGGGCCGCCGGGCAGGGTCACGCTGAGCGAGTGGGCGGCATAGGCGAGGGCGACGTGCCGTTGGATCGGCACGATCACCCCGGCCGAGCGCAGCAGCCGGCGTTGCATGCGCGCGTAGCAGCCCATGGCGGCCACTTCGGCGACGAGCGCGACGGCGAACCAGTTCAGCCGGGGTGCGCGCAGCTGTGACAGCGCGGCGGCCAACGACGGCCAGCCCAGCACCAGTTCGGTGGTGAACAGCGCGAGCAGGACCGCGATCACCACCGGGCGCAGCCAGCGTCGGGTGCGATGCGGGGCCGTGTCGGCCGGTTCGGGTTCGGTGGCGGTGGTGTCCGGAGCGTGCACAGGCAGGACCGTCGATTTCGTGAAGTGAGCTACCGCCGCCGGCGATTCCGGCACCGCTCAGAGCGGGGACGGTGTTCTCCGAGCGGGCGAGGGAACGGGCGCCGAGGCGGAACTGTTCCAGTTTATCCACGATGGTCCGACCGACCTGCGGGTGCCCCCGGATGTCGATGCCCTGCCGGACCCGCGCCTACGACACGTTCAGGCGGAGTCGGCGTGCTCCTGGTCGTGGCTCGGCTCCGTCGCCTGCGGTTCGGGCTCGGCGCCGGCGCGGCGGCCGGGCAGGACCGCGAGGACGATCAGCGTGCCGGCGGCCATGATGATCCCGCCGACGAGGCTGGTCTGCGCGACACCGTGGGCGAACGCCTCGTGCACGGCGTCGACCAGGGCCTGCGCCTGCTGCGGCCCGGCGGAGGGGGTCTTCGCGATCTCCTGAGCCACCGCAAGGCCACCACCCACCGAGTCCTTGGCGGTGTCCAGCGCGGCGGCGGGGAGATGGCCGCCGACCAGGTCGGTCAGCTTGTCCTTGTAGGTGGTGCCCAGCAGCGAGCCGAGGATGGCGATGCCGAGGGAGCCGCCCAGTTCCAGCGCGGTGTCGTTGGCGCCGCCGCCGACGCCCAGCTCGTTCTCCGGGAACGAGCCCATGATCGTGTCCGTGGCCGGGGAGACGCTCAGCCCGATCGCGAAGCCCAGCAGCAGCATCATCGGCAGGAAGTCGCCGTAGCCGGACGTCTTGTCGACGAGCGTGAGCAGGAAGACGCCCGCGGTGCCGATCGCCATGCCGGTCACCACCATCGGCTTCATGCCCAGCTTGGGGGTCAGCCGCCCGGTGACCGCGGCGCCGAGGGACACGGCAGCGGCCAGCGGCAGCAGTCGTACGCCGGTCTCCAGCGCGCTGTAGCCGAGGACGAACTGGAGGAACTGGGTGGCGTAGTAGATCGCGCCGTAGGTGCCGAAGAAGAAGAACAGGACCGCCATCATCGAGCCGCTGAAGGAGCGCTGCGTGAACCTGCGGACGTCGAGCATGGGGTGCGGGTGGCGCAACTCCCAGGCCACGAAGGCGGGCAGGCCGAGGGCGGCGACGACCGCCGCGGTGACCGGACCCGCGCCCCAGCCGAAGTGCGGGCCCTCGATGATCGCGTAGACCAGGCTGCCGACCGAGACGATCGAGAGCAGACCGCCCACGTAGTCGATGCGGCCCATCGCGTCCGCCTTGGACGGCGGTACGAGGACCAGGGCGCCGACGACCGCGGCGACGGCGATGGGCACGTTGATCAGGAACGTGGAGCCCCAGGCGTGGTCCTCCAGCAGCCAGCCCGCGACCAGCGGGCCGACGGCGATGGCGAGGCCCGAGGTCGCGGTCCAGGCGGTGATGGCCCGCGCCCGCTCGCGCTTCGGGAAGATCGCGACCAGCAGCGACAGCGTGGCCGGCATGACCACCGCCGCGCCCACACCCATGATCGCGCGGGCCGCGATGACCAGTCCGGTCTCGTGGACCAGGCTCCCCATCACCGATCCGCCGGCGAAGATCACCAGGCCGGTGACGAGCGCGCCACGACGGCTGTACTTGTCGCCGATCGCGCCCAGCACGAGCATCAGCGCGGCGTACGGGACGGTGTAGCCGTCGACGACCCACTGCAGATCGCTGCTGCTCAGGCCCAGGTCCGTGGTCATGTCGGGGGCGGCCACGATCAGCGAGGTGTTCGCCATGACCACGATCAGCAGGCTCAGACAGAGCACGATCAGGGCGGACCAGCGCCGTGCGTACGGCCCGGTCATCTTGGCGACGGGTGTGGTGGCGAAGAGCGGCATCGGAGACTCCTGGACGATATTAATTGCTCACTGATGTGCAGGTTATTTTATTGCTCATCGATGTGCAACTATGCCGGGACAGGCCAGCCCCTCCAGGAGGTGTCGACGTGACCGACCGCAGCAGCGCCAAGGCGCACGTCACCCGCGCCCGCATCCTGGAAGCGGCCCGGCGGGAACTGCGCCGCGACCCCGACAGCAGCCTCGGTGACATCGCGGAGGCCGCGGGCCTGGCGCGACGCACCCTCTACGGGCACTTCGCCGGACGGGCCGCGCTCGTCCACGGCCTCGCGGCGGACGCCGGGGAGGCGGTACGGCGGGCGAGCGCCACCGTCGCCCGCACTCCGACGCCGGATCCCGTGACCGCCCTGGCCCACTTCGTCCTCACGCTCTGGCCGATCGGCGACCGCTACCGGACCCTCATCGCCCTCGCCCACTGCGACCTGGGCACCGACCGGGTCGACGCGCTGCTCGGCCCGGCCCGTGACACGGTCGCCGGGATCCTCGCCGCCGGCCAGCGGCAGGGCGTCTTCCACACCGTCGTCCCACCGGGCCCGCTCAGCAGAGCCCTGGAGGCACACGTGCTGGCGCTGCTCGACAGCGTGGGCTCCGGCCGTTGGACCGACGACGGCACGGCCGCCGCCACCGCGGCCCTGATCACCGTCGGCGTCGGCCCCGACCTCGCGACCACCACGGTCCACCGCCTGCGACCGTCCCGTTGAAGGAGACCCATGCATCCGTACGACCACGCCGACGCCACGTCCACCGCGTACGAACCCGGTGACGCGCGCCCGCCCCGGCGGAACCGGCGGCCGGTCGTGATCGCCGTCGGCGCACTGCTCGCGCTGCTCCTCGTGCCCGTCGCCGTCGACCGCTTCGCGGCGGCGCGGGTGGAGTCCCGTACGGCCGAGGCGTTCCAGGAGGGCATGCGCACTCCCTCGGCGCCGGAGGTCCACGTCCGGGGCTTCCCCGTGCTGACGCAGCTGGCCTCCGGCACCCTGCGGCACGTGGACATCACCGCGCACGACATACCGGCGAGCGATGCCACCGGCCCACTGCCGGTGAGTGAACTCTCCCTCCGGCTCAAGGAGTTGAGGAAGTCCGACGACGACACGGAGGCACTGGCCCGCTCCGCGACGGCGACCGCTGTGCTGTCCTACCCGGACCTGTCCGCCGCCCTGGGGCCGGCGATCTCCCGGGGCACCCGTCCCGACCAGGTCCGCGCGCGGGTCCTGCTACCCACCGGCGACGACATCACCGTGGCGACAACCGTCTCGGTGCTGTCCGGCAACCGCATCGCCTTCAGGGACTTCCAGGTCACCGGTGGTCTCCTGCCCGAGGTGGGACGAGTGGCGCTCGGCACGCTCTTCGAGCGGCCGATCCAGCTCCGGAACATCCCTCAGGGTCTGCGCCTGCGGTCCGTCACCGCGACACAGAGCGGGCTGATCGCCCGTCTGTCGGGCGAGTCGGTCACCTTCCGGTCCGACAGTGCCCAGCGCGACGACTCGGTGCGGGGCGACTCGTCGTACGGGAACGTCTGACGCTCAGTCTTCCGCGGCGACCTCGTCCACCACGACCCGCGCCTGCTTCTCCGGCACCCCGGCCGCGATGAGCGAGGCGACCGTCGCACGGGTCCCGTCGTCCTCCAGTTCCCCGGAGTTGACCTCTTCGAGCAGGGCGATCGACATGGCTTCCAGGCCCGCGCTCAGCACAGCCGGCGGCAGTTGGGTGTGGAAGACGCCGTCGCGCTGTCCGCGGTCCAGGATCGTGGTGGCCGCGCGGCGGGCCGGTGCCAGGATCTCGGTGACGCGCTCCTGGCCCAGGTCACGGCGGGCCAGCGCCAGGAGGAGCCGGTAGCGGTCCCCCACGGTCCACATCGACAGCACGAAGCGCGCGTACGACCGCTCGGCCGGCTCGGCCCCGGCATCGGACGGTGCCGGGTCGGCGGGCAGCGCGTCCCGCATGGCCTGTGACGCTTCCTCGGCCAGCGCCTCAAGGAGCGCCTCCCGGCCGGGGAAGTGCCCGAACAGGGTGCGCCGTACGACGCCGGAGGCGCGCGCCAGTTCTTCCAGGGTGATGTCCGGGTTCCGGCCGAGCTCCCGGCGGGCCGTGGCCAGGATGCGTTCCCGGTTGGAGCGCGCGTTGCTGCGCTGGGGGACACGGGCCGGGGGCTTGGTCACGGACAACCTCGGTGAAGTGCGGGAGCTACGGAGCGGGGGCGAGCGGTACGTCCAGTCTGGCACGCACCCTCGGCCCCGTGGCGGCGCGGCGCCACGGGCACCGGTCGATCTCCCGCCGTGGTCAGTAGTAGACGCGGAGGTTCAGTAGTAGGCGCGAAGGTAGCGGTCGAGCCGGGACTGGGCGTTGTCCACGCTCAGCCCGAGCGCCGTGCCGAGCACCTCCCCCGGCACATCGTCGGCCTGTGCCCCGTAGGCCGCCTCCTTGCCGACCCGTGCGGCCATGCGCTCCAGCATGGCCACCGCCTTCAGCGCGGCCACCGGCGCCGTGTCCGCGAGCGCGTCGAGGCGTTCCTCCAACTGCTCCATCAGCTCGGAGAGTTCCTCCGGCAACGGGACCGTCCGGCGTTCGACGGCGTGGATGTGTTCCCACCACTCGTCGTACGCGTCGGAGGTGTCCAGGTCGTCCAGGTCGTGGTCCTCGACCTGGTCCCAGTCAATGGGATGACTGTCCCCGCGCCAGCCGCACGCGCAGGAGGCCCGCCAGCCGGCTGCCTTGGGCCGGCCCAGCCAGCCGTTGTAGGCCCACCACTCACGGGTCTCGAACATGGAACTGCCGCTGCCCACATCGATATACACGGACTTCGGCTCACTGCCGTCGGCGAGGACCGCCCCCACGATGCCCTCGTGGGACTCCCCGAACTCCTCACTCCGCCACGCCACAACTCCCCCTTCCGGCAACCCCGCGACGGCCGGGCGGGCACCTGAGGTGCCGGCCCGGCCACAGTACGAGAGTGCCGCAGAACGGACATCCGTGGAGGGTGAAATCACCCAACAGCCCGGATTGTTGGGCCGGATCGCCCGTCAGGCGACCGCGGGATCGAGCAGCCCCGCGCGAAGGCGGCGGAGCATCCGGCTGATGAGCCGGGACACATGCATCTGGGAGATGCCGAGTTCCTCGCCGATCTCGGCCTGGGTGCGCTCCTCGACATAGCGCATGTGGATGATCTTCCGCTCACGCTCGTCGAGTTCGGCGATGAGCGGGGCCAACGAGCTGAGGTCGTCGACCAGTTCGAGCCCCGGGTCGTCCGAACCGATGACGTCGGCCAGCACGGTCTCGCCCTCGGCGCCCGCGTCGGAGCTGAGCGCGGCGTCGAGCGAGGAGGAGGTGTAGCCGTTGGACGCCTTGCGGGCCTCGATGACCTCTTCCTCGGTCAGGCACATCAGCTCGGACAGCTCACGCGTGGTCGGCGTACGACCGAGGCGGGACCGCAGTTCCTCGGTCGCCTTGGCCAGCTCGACGCGGGCCTCCTGAAGGCGGCGCGGCACGTGGACGGCCCAACTGGTGTCGCGGAAGAAGCGCTTGATCTCGCCGACGATGTAGGGGACGGCGAACGAGGTGAACTCCACCTGACGGGAGAGCTCGAACCGGTCGATCGCCTTGATGAGTCCGATCGTGCCGACCTGGACGATGTCCTCCATCTCGTTGTTGCTGCGGCTGCGGAAGCGCGCGGCCGCGTAGCGCACGAGGGAGAGGTTCATCTCGATCAGGGTGTTGCGCACGTACTGGAACTCGTGGGTGCCCTCCTCGAGCGAGGTCAGCCGGTCGAAGAACTGGCGCGACAGCTCACGCGCGTCCTTCGGGCTCACCTTCGACGGCTCGGCGATCATCGGGAGCGCCTCCCCGACCGTGGTCCGCCGTCCTGCCGTGGCCGGTGCCTCCGCTGCCGTCACGGCTGCCATAACGCCCACCCCATTCGTCCGAAGGAACTGTCGACAAGAGCCCACTGCCCCGGTTCTCGCGGCTCACTCCCCCTCATCCGGCCAAATCCGGGGCGCGCACCTCGCTTTACGTATCGAAGTACCCCACGAAGTACCCGCGGTCTACGCGTTCTTGGCGCCGACGCCCGCGTAGACCCAGTACTCCGACGGGTTTTCGGGGATCTCGTCCGCCGGGTCCGGGCGCCACAGGGGGACGTAGGTCAGGCCGGGCGCGACGAGGTCGAAGCCGTCGAACAGGCCGAGGATCTCGTCGTAGGAACGTGCGGTGACCGGCGAAGTGGCCCTGGCGCTGTACAACTTGCCCACGGCCGCCGCGGTGTCCGGGCGGTCCTCGTTCGTGGCGTGACTCATGGCCAGCCAGCTGCCGTCGGGCAGTTCGTCGCGGAAGCCGGCGACGATGCCGGCCGGGTTCTCGGCGGGTGTGACGAAGTGCAGGATCGTGATCATGAGTACGGCGACGGGCCGCTCGAAGTCGATCAACTTCCGTACCTGCGGGGAGGACAGGACGTCGGCCGGTCTGCGGATGTCGCCGTCGACGATGTCCGCGTCCGGGTTGTCGGCGAGCAGGGAGGTACTGTGCGCGACGGCCACCGGGTCGTTGTCCACGTAGACCACGCGGGCTCCGGGGCTGGCGGCCTGCGCGACCTCGTGGACGTTGCCCTGGGTGGGGATGCCCGAGCCGAGGTCGATGAACTGCCGTATGCCGGAGGCCACTAGGAAGCGCACGGCACGGCCGAGGAAGTCGCGGTTGGCGCGGGCCAGGGTGCGGACCTGGGGGTCGATCGCGGTGAACGCGGCCAACGCCTCGCGGTCTATGGCGAAATTGTGTTCACCGCCCAGCATCGCGTCGTACATGCGGGCGACACTCGCCTTGTGCGGATCGATCCCCTGCGGCAGACCTACGCTCTCCGGCACCACAACTCCCTTTCGCCCCAGGTTCCTTGACGCGTCATCATATAGTTGCCGAGGAAAGCACGGCAGACCGCTTGTCCCCCCACGCCACGCGGCCGGTCCCCACCCGGAAAGGCACGACCCTGCGGAACGAACCGCGCAGTCACATCGGTGACGCACCCTCCGCCGGGCCCCCACGCCGCAGGCAGGTCTTCGCTCCCGCCGCGGACGTGATCGGCTCGGAGCTCGACCTGCGGCTGACCGGCAGCCATGTCGTGCACGCGCTGACGCCCGGTTTCTGCGACGCGGCGTCGGTGTATCTGCTGGAGCGGTGGGTGCTGGAGGAGAACGCGTATCCGGCCGTGGATCCACCGCAGATCGAGGCGCGTCGGCTGGCGGTGCGGGTGGGCACGGAGGCGCCCGAGAGCTGGGACGGCGTGCTGCCGGTCGGTGAGGTGGTCGTCTTCCCTCGCGAGACCCCGTACGCGCGCGCCCTCGCCAGCGGTCATTCGCAGGTCCTCGACGGAGTGGACAAGCACACCTCCGAACGGCTGCTGGCCTCCGCGGGCGGAGACGCGCAGCGCATAGACGACCTGTTGGGGACGGCGTCCTTCCTCGTGGTCCCGCTCCAACTGCGGGGCGCCACCGTCGGGTTCGTCGCCTGCACACGCGGCCCGGACCGGGAGCCGTTCCTGCCCGGCGAAGCCGTGGCCGTGGAGTCGCTGGCGGCCCGGGCGAGTGTCGCCCTGGACAACGCGCGCCGCTACGAACGCGAGCGCCGCACCGCCCTGGCCATCCGCAACAGCCTGCTCCCGGACCCGGCCCAGGCGTTCCACGGCTGCCGCATCGCGCACGGCTATCTCCCGGCCGGCCAGGGCAACCTCATCGGCGGCGACTGGTTCGACGTCCTGCCCCGTCCCGGCGGCCGGGTCGGCCTGGTCGTCGGCGACGCGATGGGTCACGGCCCCGAATCCGCCGTGGCCATGATCCAGTTGCGTACGGCCGTGCGCACCCTGGCCCGGCTCGACATGGAACCGGCCGAACTCATGCGCAGGCTCGACGAGTTGGCCTACGACACCCCGGGCGCGTCGTTCGCGACCTGCATCTACGCCGAGTGGGACGCCCGGGCGCACACCTGCACCCTGGTCGGCGCGGGCCACCCGCCGCCGCTGCTGCGCGGCCCGGACGGAGTGGCCGCACCGGTCACGCTCGCCAGCGCGGGACTGCCGCTGGGGCTCGGCACGGGCAACTACGAGGCCACGGTGCTGACCATCGACGAACCGGCCCTGCTCCTGCTGTACAGCGACGGGTTGGTCGAGTCGCGGCACGCCGACATAGACCAGGAGATCGCCTCTCTGGCCCGGGCCCTCGACACGGCCGCCGCCGAACCCACGCCGGCCGACGGACCGGAGGGCTTCCCCTCGCTGTGCGCGCGGTTGCTGCGCGCCCCCTCCGCCGCACCCGGCGCGGACGATCGCACCTTGCTGCTGGCCGAGTTGACGCCCGCGGCCACCTGAACAGGCCGCGGGCGTCCTCGCCCCCTCCGCGTGTCCGGCGTCAGTAGCCGGTGGTCAGTGTGGCCCACACGGCTTTTCCGCCGGTGAGCGCCGATCTGTCGACGCCCCACGTGTCCGCGATGGCCTGCACGATGAACAGTCCGCGTCCGCTCTCGTCGTCGACGCACGGCTCGCAGCGGGAGAGATCACTGCCCGTGTAGTCGTGGTCGTGGACCTCGACGCGCAGACTACGGTCGGTGACGAGCCCGACACCGCACAGGAGCCGGGCGCTCGGCGTGTGGCACACCCCGTTGGTGGCCAACTCGGAGATGAGCAGCACCGCGTCGTCGCGCACCTCCTCGGGCAGGCCCCACTTGGCCAGTTGCGCACCCATGGAGTGCCGGGCGGTCCGGACGCCGGAGCGGTGCGCCGGGAGTTCCAGCCAGTGCGCCAGGTCCGGGCTCGCGACGTCTAAAAGCTGCGGGGAGGGAGTCGTGTGGGGGGACACGGTGGTTCGCCTTCCATCGGGGGCGGGCGCAGGCGGGAGACGCACAGCATCAGCAACCGGCCTGCCGGAGTTGGGGTGTTCCAGCGGGAGGCCGAGGTAGCTCACACAAGTAACTATGCCCATAGCTCAGTTCAAGCTGCAACCGACTCCCTGATAATTTCAGAACGTCGGTTTCCGTCTGGCGACATCAGCAACTCGCTGTCAGACTAATGCCGGTGACAGTCCCTCAGGAGGTTGGGCGTGAGCGAAGCTCGTTCGGGCACCGGCGCCGGTGCACCCACTGTTCTCCGCATGATCCTCGGCCGACGGCTGCAGGAGCGGCGACAGGGTGCGGGCGTGTCCCTGGAGAACGCCGCCAGGGCCCTGCGGGTGACCTCCCTGACCATCCGCCGTCTGGAGAAGGCCGAGGTCGGCCTCAAACCGCTCTACGTCGAGAAGCTGCTGGAGACCTACGGCGCCGAACGCCAGGAGATAGAGGAGTTCGTCGCCCTGGCCGACCGCGCCAACGAGCCCGGCTGGTGGCACGCCTACCGCGATGTGCTGCCGGGCTGGTTCACCGCCTACGTGAGCCTGGAGACCGGCGCCAAGACCCTCCGTACCTATGAGCCGCACTACGTCACGGGACTCCTGCAGACGTACGACTACGCGCGAGGCGTGCTGAGCGGCGGCTTCCCGAACGACAACGACGAGGACCTTGAACGGCGGGTGCAGTTACGTCTGCGCCGCCAGAGTCTGCTGGAGAGGCCGGACTCGCCCACGCTGTGGGCGGTGCTGGAAGAAGCCGTGCTCCACCGGGTGGTGGGCGGTCCCGCGGTGATGCGGGACCAGATAGACCGGCTCCTCGAGGTTTCGGAACTGGACCACGTCAGTGTCGACATCGTCCCGTTCTCGGCGGGTGCCCACGTCGGGGCGTGCGCACCCTTCACCTATTTCCGGTTCCTGGAACCGGAGCTGCCCGACGTCGTCTACAGCGAGATCCTCTCCGCCTCCATGTATCTGGACCAACGGTCCGATGTCGTGGCCCATTTGGAGGCGCACAACAGGATGTCGCTGCTGACCTCGTCCGCGGACAGCAAGGCGCTCTTGAACCGCATGCGCAAGGAGTACTCATGACCACCACGGACGGCAAGGTCTACAACGGGATGCCCGCGTCGAACCTCGGCGAGCAGGGCTGGGAATGCCCCTGGAGCGGTCCCAACGGAGGTCAGTGCGTGGAGACCAAGCAACTGGCCGACGGGCGCATCGCGTTGCGCCAGTCGACCGATCCCGCCGGACCCGCTTTGATCTACACGCCCCAGGAGATGGCCGCGTTCGTCGCGGGAGTCAAGCGGGGCCTGGCCGACCATCTGATGGCCGGCTGAACCAGACCAAGGGCGTGGGGAATTGGAGCCGGCCCGGCTGCGACCTGCCCGAGACGCCGATGCACACCACTTGAGAGGGAGAGCATGACCAACGCCCACGCCGCGCGGGACATCGACACCAGCAGGCCGCACTCCGCCCGCATGTACGACTACTACCTGGGCGGCAAGGACCACTTCGAGGTCGACAAGCAGGCAGCGGAGACGGTCGCGGCGGCCTACCCCGCGATCTTCGTCTGCGCCCGCGAGAACCGCGCGTTCATGCACCGGGCCACCCGTGTCCTCGCACGGGAGCACGGCATCCGCCAGTGGCTCGACATCGGCACCGGCATCCCCACCGAGCCGAACCTGCACCAGGTCGCCCAGTCCGTGGTGCCCGAGGCCCGGGTGGTCTACGCCGACAACGACCCCCTGGTCCTCAAGTACGCCGAGCGTCTGATGCGCAGCACCCAGCAGGGCCGCACCACGTACGTCCAGGCGGACGTCAACGACCCCGAGACGCTGCTCAACGCGCCCCAACTGGCCGAGATACTCGATCTCGACAAGCCGGTCGCACTGTCCCTCAACGCGCTCCTGCACTTCGTCACCGACGCCCAGGACCCGTACGGGCTCGTGGCCCGCCTGCTGTCGGTTCTCCCTTCGGGCAGCGCCCTGGCCGTGAGTCACTGCACGCCCGACTTCGACCCCACCACCTGGGAGAAGGTGACCTCGATCTACAACAATGCCGGGACACCGGTGCAGTTCCGCTCCCAGAAGAACGTCTCCCGCTTCTTCACCGGGCTCGAACTGCTCGACCCCGGCATCGCCGTCGGCCATCGCTGGCGCCCCGATGCCGCCGAGGACGCCGCCACGACGGAGCCGCCCACGGACGCCGAGGTCAGCCTGTGGACCGGGGTGGGCATCAAGCCGTAGACCCGTCGCATGACGCAGGCGACGTTACGTGCGGGAAACCTTGACGATGGCGGTGCCGGATGCCACGATTCCGGCGCCGCCATGTTTGCGTAAACATATCGACGGACCAGCTCGGCCAAGGGATTCGGCCTGCGATTCCGCCGCAGGATGTTTACGTAAACACCGCGTCTCGGCCGGTGGAGGAGGGAGAACTGGAGGCTCCCGGCGAGCAGGGCCCACCGTGCCCGTACTCCCCCAACACCACCGAGCCCACCGGGACTTGGGACGACGAGCCGACGTCATCCGACCCGCCCGGTATCCGTTCCGACGGCCGCTCAGCCGCGCGCAGGCCTCGCCATGCGCGGAGTCGCCATTCCTGAAAGGGCAAGTCGATGCGCACCATCCCCGCCAGAACCCGTCTGCGGGCCACCTTCGTGGCCGTCGCGATCGCCGCGGTCACCGGCACCACGCTGGCCGGCAGCCCCGCCTCCGCCGCGCCGAGCACGAACACGTCCCAGTTCAAGGGCGTCAACTGGGCGGACCCGCGCGACAATTACGCCGACGACCCGGTCGTCCTGTCCGGCCTGTCGCTCTCCGACAACTACGCCCAGACGTACGCCAAGGCGACCCGGGTGATCGCGGCGTTCCGCGCCAACCTCGGTGCCAACACGGTGCGGCTGCCCATCAACCCGTACACGGTGAACGGCAGTTACTGGAAGTCCTACCGCGGGGTGATCGACGCGGCGACGGCGCAGGGGTTCAAGGTCATCGTCTCGTACTGGGAGGGGACGGGCGCCAACAAGGACGGCTTCATCGACGACCCCGCCACGTACTGGCCCATGTGGAACACCGTGGTCAAGGCGTACCAGCACAACCAGCGCGTCTACTTCGAGCCGATGAACGAGCCGCACGGCTACACCGACGCCGAGTGGGCCGACCTCGCCGCCAAGTGGCTGGACACCTACTCCAAGGTGCCGCGCAACCGCGTCTTCGTCAGCGGCGCCGGCTACAACGACCACGTCACCACGGTCTGCGCCGACCCGCGTCTGAAGGGCACGTACCTCTCCCTGCACCACTACGGCTTCTGGAAGGACTACGCGACCTACGACCAGTGGGTGAGCGACCTCAAGGTGCGCCTCGGCGACTGCGCGAACCGCACCGTGGCCGACGAGTTCGGCGCCCCGATGACCACGGGCCTGAACTACAACGTGCCGACGCCCGCCGACAACTCGGTCAACTTCATCCAGGCCGACACCGACGTCTTCCGTGAACTCGGCATGGGCTCCGTCTACTGGCCCGGTCTGCGCACCGACGACACGTACTCGATCCAGAAGCTCATCGGCGACGCGGCCCGCCCCTGGCTGGTCACCACCAACCAGTCCGGCGCCGACCGCCTGGCCTGGGCCTGGGGCCGCGGCAAGCCCGTGAAGTCCTGAACCGGCGCACCGGTCCGGTGCGTTGAACCAATGCCCTGATCCGTGTCTCCCGTGCGACGGGGGAACGGATCAGGGCACTTTTGCATATGGGTCAGGCGTCCCCCGCCTTGACTGCGGTCACCTGACGCATTTCCGAGATCCTGCCGTCGGTGACGGAGAAGATCGCGATCACACGGAATTCCTGCCGCCGGGCATCTCCCTCGCCCGCGGCACCTTCGTGCTGTCGCCCGCGGATCAGGATGTCGTACTCGATGACGACTTCGTCTCCCGACTCCAGGTAGGTGTGGAACGGCTCCCGGATCTCCACCTCTTCGTATTGCTGGGGATAGATCCCGAAGTGCTTCCGCAGCTCCTCGATGCCGGACGCCTTGACCTGACCGCAGGTGACGATGCGTGCGTCAGCTGCCCAGAATCGGTGAATCTCGTCGAGGGTGCCGTGATTCTCGGCGCCGGACAGGCCGGATATCCACGTGTACATGCCGTGGAAAAAATCCCGATAGCGCACATTCGCGTCCATTTCCGGGAATGATCCTTTCGCACAAAATTCACCTTGGTCGCCGACCAGGACCGTACCGCACCGCTTGGTCACCGCACAAGGGATTCATTCCCGGTTGACATCTTGGTCAATGACCAAGTTAACTGGTCGTGTTGGTCACTGAACAAGAACATGTGCCCAGGAGGAACATCATGGCGAAGACGTGGTTCATCACCGGAGCCTCGAAGGGATTCGGCCGGGAGTGGGCGGAAGCCGCGCTCGAACGGGGCGACCGGGTCGCGGCGACCAGCCGTTCCGCGGCCGCCTTCGACGACCTGGTCGAGAAGTACGGCGACGCGGTGCTGCCGCTGCGCGTCGACGTCGCCGACCGCACGGCCGCGTTCGAGGCCGTGCAGCAGGCGATCGACACGTTCGGCGAGCTTGACGTCGTCATCAACAACGCGGGCTACGGCCTGTTCGGCATGGTCGAGGAGGTGTCCGAGCAGCAGGCCCGCGACCAGATCGAGATCAATGTGTTCGGCGCGCTCTGGGTCACCCAGGCGGTGCTCCCCCACCTCCGCGCCCGCGGCTCCGGCCACATCATCCAGGTGTCGTCCATCGCCGGCCTCACCTCGCTGCCCGGACTCGGCATCTACCACGCCTCCAAGTTCGCCCTGGAAGGCTTCACCGCGAGCCTCGCCGCCGAGGTGAAGGGCTTCGGCATCAAGGTCACCCTGGTCGAGCCGGCCGGGTACGCCACCGAATGGGCGGGGCCCTCCGCGGTGCAGGCCGAACGCCTTCCGGCCTACGACGACTTCCGTGCCGCCATGTCGGGCATCTCTTCCCGGCGCGGCGACCCGAGCGCGACGCGGGCGGCGATTCTCACCGTGGTCGACGCGCAGCAGCCGCCCCTGCGGATCTTCTTCGGTGACGGCCCGCTGGAAAGGATCACCAAGGAGTACGAGGCGCGGCTCGACGAGTGGCGGAACTGGGACGAGGTGTCAAAGGCCGCGTTCGGTTCCTGAGGCGCGACGGCACAGTCTCGATCAGAGTGCGGAAAGCGGTATGAGCTCGTCACACGATCTCGTTGAGGTGTCCCGCCCATGACCCGCCGACCCGTCCGCCGGGAACAAGGAGTCAGTCCGGGGGCAGGTCGATGAGCAGGCGGATACCGTCGATCAGCGCTTGCGCCTGCCCCTCGGACCAGTCCGCGATCCGGTCCGCGAGGTGCCGGGTCAAGGCGTTGCGGAGCACGGTGACCGCGGCCCGGCCCACGGCGCAGTGGTCGCTGACCGTGGCGCTGCTGGTCGGCGCGGCGAGTTCCCCAGGCCGCCTGCCGGCTCGGCGACGGCCCGCGGCGGCGCGTGACGCTGCTCGGCGGCCTGGCGGTGGTCACGGCGGGCGGTGTCGTGGCCGCGCTGGCAGGCGGCCTGGGCATGTTGCTCGTCGGCCGCGGGCTGCAAGGCGTCGGGCTCGGGCTGGCGCCGTTGGTGATGGCCACCGCCCGGGACGAACTGCCCCAGGCCAAGGTCGCGCCGATGATCGCCCTGTTGTCGGTATCGGCGGGGGCCGGCCTCGGTGCCGGATACCCGATCAGCGGGGTGCTCGCCGGGGCATGGGGACTGGCGGGCGCGTACTGGTTCGGCACGATCGTGTCGGGCCTGGCATTGATCTGTGTCGCCGCAGTCGTACCGCCGAGCGCGGGACGCGGCGACCCTGACCGGCTCGACCGGGTCGGCGCCGTGCTGCTCGCGCCGGCGCTGGTCACCACACTGGTCGCAGTGGCGGAGGGAACACAGTGGGGCTGGGGTTCGCCGACGATCATCGGCCTACTGGCCGCCGGGGCAGTGCTGTTCACGGTGTGGGTCGTGCAGCAGCTGCGCACCGAGAACCCGCTGGTGCAGCTGCGCCTGCTGCGCCATCCCTCCGTGCTCTCCGCCGATGCCTGCGCCCTGGTGCTCGGCGTCGCGATGTACATGATGCTTTCGGGGGTGCCGGAGTTCGTACAGTCCCCGCGCTCGGGCGGATTCGGGTTCTCCGCATCGGCCGTCGTGGCCGGCCTCGTCCTCATCCCCCTGTCCTTCTTCATGCTGACCAGCTCCCGCGCCCTGCCCACCCTGGTGTCCCGCACAGGGATCCGGGCAGTGCTGGCGCTGGGCTGCCTCATATCCGCACTGGGCTGCGGATTCTTCGCCGTCTTCCACGGCGCCCTGTGGCAGGCCTTCGTCATGACAGGTGTCCTGGGAGTGGGACTGGGCACCACCTTCGCCGCGATTCCCGGTGTGATCGTGCAGGCGATCCCCGCCCGGGAGACCGGCAGCGCCCTGGGCTTCTACCAGGTGGTCCGCTTCACCGGCTTCTCCCTGGGCAGCGCACTCGCCGCCACCGTCCTGGCCGCTCACATCGGCGACAACGGCCAACCCACGGTGGGTGGTTACACCCTGGTGCTGTGGATCTCCGCCGGCTTCTGTGCCCTCGCAGCCGCCCTCGCCTGGTTCCTGCCCGCCCGATCCACCCGGCTCCCGCCCGCGGAGCGCCTGGCCGCCGAGGAGACCCGGCTGGTGGAACAGACCGACGGCGACGACCTCTCAGCGTAGACACCCCATTGCACCCCGACCCACCCTCAACTCGCAGCGTGAGGTCGCGGTTTGGTGGTCGGGGCCGACTGGAGGATCTGCTCGATTCCGAAGTCGAAGCGCTCGCTGTAGTCGATCGAGACGTAGTCCTCCAGCACTGAATGGAGGCCGGGGAAACACCGCTCGTCCACCGATTCCCGCAGCCGATCGTGGAGCTCGGCAGGTGTCGCCTGTTCTTCCTGAACAAGCCCGAGCGTGAAATAGAAAAGGCTCCAGGACGTCCACGCGGCCGATTTGCGGGTGGGGCAGCCTTCGAAGAGGACTGTCACCACCCGCTCGGAAAAGGCCAACGTGTTCGGTTCGACGGGAAAGGTCCCGGCGACGAGCAGGGCGCCGTCCCGGTGTCGGAGCATCGCTTGCCTCAACCGCCGCAACAGTTCGGCCACTTGCTCGCGCCAGTCTCCGGGCAGATTCTCCAGGTCGACCTCGCCCATGATGGATTCCGCCATCAGACCGAGCAGCCGATCCTTGGTCCGGATGTGCCACATGACCGTGTTCATCCGAACGTTGAGTTCGGCTGCGACCGCGCGAGCGGAGAGTTTAGCGATGCCGTCCCGTTGCAGGACGACGAATGCGGCCTCGACCACACGGTCGAGTGTGATGCCGACCTTGGTCGTGGCGGCGCCTGGCGTCTTGGTCACCGATCAATGCTACCGGGGCCACTGCTCACCGGTGGAAGCTGGGGCTCACAAGGTCGCGACCACCTCGATCTCGACCAGATAGCCCTCCGCGAAGAGCGTCTCCACCCCCACACACGTACTCGCGGGCGGCGTCTGTCCCGGTCCCCGGCAGCCGGCGATGAGCCCGATCAACTGCTCCGCGTTGTCGGTGTTGTACCCGACAAGGTGGATCGTCTCCTTGATGATTTTGCTACGGCTCGAACCGCCGGCGGCCAGAACGATGTCGATGTTCTCGTAGGCCTTGGTGAATTGCGCCGCCAGGTCGTCTCGACCGACGAGTTCCCCCTTGGCGTCCCACGCGACCTGCCCGGACGTGTAAACGAGTCCAAGGTCGGGAATTGCCAGGCCGTGGGAGATCACGCCGGTAAGGGGCGGGAGTTCGGCAGGATTCAGTGCGACGGGTGACGACATCGGGAGCCTTCCCTCATTTTCCTGGAATCACCGATGCGCACCCTGCGCGTTCACGCAATGCTCAGCGCGAGTCCGCCGAGTTGCGACGTGATGACGCCGGAATGGGGTGCCGCATCGGAACAGTTGCCGCTGTTGATGCGATCAGGACGGTCGCGACGACATCGTCCTTGTTGGTGAGACGGTGCTCCTTCGACGAATCGAAATGCACCGAATCCCCGGTGTCGAGCTCAAGCGACACACCCGAGATATCGAGAGTGATCGCCCCGGACAGCACATGCAGCCATTCTTCGCCGACGTGCCGCGCCGTCTTGGTGTTCTTTCCGGCCGCCAATTCGACCCGGACGACGGACATGGTTTCCCGAGACCCGCTCAGTACGGTGTAGCGGCCGTCCTGCCCGTCACGTGTCATCGCCGCGTCGGCGCGCACCAGATGGAAGTCGTCCTGATCGGGTTCCTGGACCAACTCACTGATGGATACGCCGTACACGCGGGCGATCTGCAGCAGGCTGCCGATGGACGGCTTGCGTACGCCCTTCTCCAGGCGCGAGAGATGCGCCGAGGAAATGCCGGTCTGTTCGGCCAGTGTCGTCAGGGTGATGCCGCGCTCGCCCCTCATGTCCTTGAGGCGTTGGGCAACCCACAGATCAGTGTCCTCGATCGACATTCCCGCACCATAACATGCCTCTGAGGCAATAGACCGGGCCTGTGAGGCACATCAAACGGGCTCCCCTATACGAGGTTCAGCAGTTCCCGCTCAAGGACGTGCGGGCTCGTCAGCAGGCCGACATGGGTGACGTCCCTCAGCGCGACGACCCGGAACCCGCGTTTCTCCGCCGAAGCCGCGATATCGGTGAAGAGGGCCTGATCGGCACAGTAGATGTAGGTGACCGCCTTGCCCGCCAGAGCCTCCTCACTGCCGGGACCGAGCGACTCCTCGTGGGTGAGGCGCGGCATCGGTGTCATCCTGCTCGCGAGCCACGCCGCCCCCGCGTCGTCCGCCCCGAGCAGCCCGGGGTCGAGCGCCGCCACCTCCCACTCGGCGGGCCCGGGTGACTCGGAGAACGCCTTCTCCAGCCACGGCAGCATCGTGAACGCCGACTCCCCGGTGACGGGGGCGAAAGCGTCCGCGTACACCACCTGCCCGACACGATCGGGGGCGAGCGCTGCCACTCCGGTGATCACCATCCCGCCGTAGCTGTGCCCGACCAGGATCGCGTCCTCCACCCCTTCGGATTCCAGGAGTTGGGCGACTTCCCGCGCGTGGACGCCCAGCCCGACGTCCGGCGAGGAGAGCTCGTGCCGCTCGGCGAGGCCGGTCAATGTGGGTGTGAGAACCGTGTGGCCGGCGCTCTCCAACAGGGGGCGCAGCCGGTCCCAGACCCAGCCACCGCCCCATGAACCGTGTACGAGTACGAACGTAGCCATGGCCCGCTCCTCATGAGATTCCAGAACCCCTCGGTCTTCTCACAGAGTCACGGTCCGGCCCCACCCAAGTCAACCTCATGGGCAAAATAAGTTGCCTCTTAGGCCAAGAGGTGGACCGGCACGGCAGTCGTCACAGCATCGCCAGCCCCGGTTCCTGCAGGATCTGCGCGGTATTGGCGAGCAGCTCGGAGCCCTGTCGGCCGTCCATGAGCCGGTGGTCGAAGGAGAGTGCCAGTTGGGTGCCCCAGCGCGGCTCGATGCGTTCGTTGCCGTCGTCGTCCCGGACGACCCAGGGCATGCGGCGGACGGCGCCGACGGCGAGGATGGCGGCCTCTCCCGGGTTGAGGATCGGCGTACCTGTGTCCACTCCGAACACCCCGACGTTGGTCAGCGTGACGGTGCCGCCGGTCATGTCCTGAGGTGAGGTGCGGCCGGCTCGGGCGGTCGCGGTGAGGTCCGCCAGCGCCTGGGTCAGTTCGAGCAGGGACATCCGGTCCGCGCCCTTGATGTTCGGCACGACCAGCCCCCGGTCCGTCGCCGCCGCGACGCCGAGGTTGACGTAGTGCTTCAGGACGATCTCCTGCGCCGCCTCGTCCCAACTACTGTTCGCCTCAGGGGTTTTGGCCAGCGCGATCATGAAGGCCCGGGCGAAGAACAGCAGCGGGGTCACCCGCAGATCGCGGAACTCCCGGCGCCCGGCGACCAGTTCACGAAGCCGCATGGTCGCGGTGACGTCGACGGTGATGAACTCGGTGACGTGCGGTGCGGTGAAGGCGGAGGCGACCATGGCGGCGGCCGTGTGCTTGCGAACTCCGCGGATCGGTATACGCGTTTCGGAGGCCCGAGAGGTCTGCGAGGCGTGAGGGGACGGGGCGGGAGCAGCCTGCGGGGTCGCGCCTCGGGCGGCCTCGTGGACGTCCTCGCGGGTGATGGTGTTCCCGGGACCGGTGGGGGCGACGGTCGTGAGGTCGACCCCGAGATCCTTCGCGAGTTTACGGACCGGCGGTTTGGCCGCCGGCCGAGCTGCGGCAGGCTCCGGGACGCTGACCTCAACGCTGTCGGCGCGTTGCGACTGCGCGTGGTGCGCGGGACGCCTTCTGCGACGACCGGCGCCGGTGCCCTGCGGACCGTAGCCCACCAGCAGTGCGGCCTGTTCCGAATCCTGCTGCTGTACCGGCCCACCGTCCGGTTCTCCGCCCGCCGCCTCTCCCGGTACGCCGGTGTCGATCGTGATGAGCGGCTTGCCGACCGGGAGCAGGTCGCCCACCTCCGCGTGGAGGGCGCTGACCACACCGGCGTAGGGCGAGGGAAGTTCGACGGCCGCCTTGGCCGTCTCCACCTCGACGATGATCTGGTTGACCTCGACGACATCACCGGGCCGGACCGACCAGGCGAGGATCTCCGCCTCCGTCAGACCCTCGCCGACGTCGGGGAGCAAGAACTGCTGTGGGCTCGTCACGACGGCGCCCCTCCTAGTAACTCAGGCTGCGGTCAATGGCGTTGAGGATCCGGTCGACACCGGGAAGCCAGTCCGACTCCAGCCGGCTCGGCGGGTACGGGGTGTCGTATCCCGTCACCCGTACGACGGGTGCTTCGAGGAAGTGGAACTCCTCGTCCTGCAACCGTGCGGCGACCTCCGCGCCGAACCCGTGGGAGAAGGCGGCCTCATGGGCGACGACGGCCCGCCCGGTGCGGTGCACGGACGCGCGGACCGTCGTGACGTCCCACGGAGACAGGCTCCGCAGATCCACGACCTCCACGCTGCGCCCCTCCTCCGCCGCGATGTCGGCCGCCTCCAGGGCGACCGGCACGGTCGGGCCGTAGGCGATCAGGGTCACGTCCGTTCCCGAGCGGCGGATGACGGCCTGTTCCAGAGGGACTTCGGTGGCCGGGGCCACTTCTCCCTTGGTCCAGTAGTGCCGTTTGGGTTCGAGGAACACCACGGGGTCGTCCTCGGCAACGGCCTGTTGGATCATGTGGAAGGCGTCGTTCGGGGTGGCGCAGGTGACCACCTTCAGCCCGGCCGTGTGGGCGAAGTACGTCTCCGGCGACTCCGAGTGGTGCTCGATCGAGCCGATGCCACCGCCGTAGGGGATACGGATCACGACGGGCAGGGAGATGCGGCCCGCCGAGCGGTGTCGGAGTTTGGCGAGCTGCGTGATGATCTGGTTCACGGCCGGGTAGACGAAGCCGTCGAACTGGATCTCGCAGACGGGCCGGTAGCCGCGCATCGCGAGTCCGATCGCCGCTCCGACGATGCCGGCCTCGCCCAACGGGGTGTCGACGACCCGCAGTTCGCCGAAGTCCTTCCGCAGTCCGTCCGTCACGCGGAACACACCGCCGAGGCGGCCGATGTCCTCGCCCATGAGCAGGACTTGGGGATCGTCGGTCAGGGCTTTGCGCAGGCCGTCGTTGAGGGCCTTGACCATGGAGACGGTCATTTCTGCTCTCCGTCCTGCGGCCCGGTGGAGACGAACTCCAGGTGCTCGCGCAGCTGTTGGCGCAGATCGGCGGGCATCTGCGCGTAGGTGTGCTCGAAGGGAGAGGACGCGTCGGGGTCGGCCAGCCCGCGGCAGCCCGCGCGCAGCCGTTCGGCCAGGTCCCGCTCGCGCTGTTCGAGGTCGGTGAAGTACTCGTCGGTCACGGCGCCCGTCGTCTCAAGATGCGTGCGCAGCCGCTCCAGCGGGTCCCGGGCGGTCCAGTCCTCGGTCTCCTCGGCGGCCCGGTAACGCGTCGCGTCGTCGGCCGTCGTATGGGCGTTGACACGGTAGGTGACCGCCTCGATCAACGTCGGGCCACCGCCCGTTCGCGCCTGGTCCAGCGCCTGGCGGGTGGCGGCGAGGCAGGCCAGTACGTCGTTGCCGTCGACGCGGATGCCCGGGAAGCCGTAGCCGGCGGCTCGCTGGGCCGCGGGGATCCGGCTCTGCACGCTGTAGGGCGCGGAGATGGCCCACTGGTTGTTCTGGCAGAAGAAGACCACCGGCAGGTTCTGGGCGGCGGCCCAGATGAACGCCTCGTTCGTCTCGCCCTCGCTCAGCGCGCCGTCGCCGAGGAACGCCAGCACGGCCGTGTCGCGATCCGGGTCGCCGGAGCCGGTGCTGCCGTCCCGGTACAGACCCATGCCGTAGCCCACGGCGTGCAGGGTCTGCGCTCCGATGACCAGCGTGTACAGGTTGAAGTGATGGGCGTAGGGGTCCCAACCGCCCAGCGTGGTGCCCCGGAAGAGTCCGAGGAGCGACACCGGGTCGAGGCCGCGGCACCAGGCCACGCCGTGCTCGCGGTAGGTGGGAAAGACCATGTCCCGGTCGTAGAGCGCGTACGCGGCTCCGACCTGTGCCGCCTCCTGGCCGCGAAGCGACGGCCACAGGCCCAACTCCCCTTGCCGTTGCAGGGCAATGGCCTCTGTGTCCAGTCGGCGGACGAGCGCCATGTCGCGGTAGAGGGCGGGGAGGTCCACGGTCGCCAGGTCCAGGGGCAGCCGGGCATCCGTGCTCAACTTCCCCGACGGATCGAGCAGTTGGATGGGCGGATCGGCCAAGGACGCTTCCGACAGCGGGTCTTGTACGGCGTTTGCCATGCGTGTTCTCTTTCCGGGCGACGCTCTCGACGGGGAGCGCGGGTCAACAGGCCTTGTCGGTACGGGGATTCAGCGCGGGGCCATGCGCAGGGCACCGTCGAGGCGGATGACCTCGCCGTTGAGCATCGGGTTGTCGAGGATGTGGGTGACCAGGCCGGCGTACTCGTCCGGTGAGCCGAGCCGGGACGGATGCGGTACGGCGGCGCCCAGTTGGGTCCGTGCCTTCTCCGGCAGGCCCGAGAGGAGCGGGGTGTCGAACAGCCCCGGCGCGATCGTGACGACACGGATCGCCGAGTCGGCGAGGTCCCGGGCCGCGGACAGGGTCAGCGAGACCACCCCGCCCTTGCTCGCCGCGTAGGCGGCCTGGCCGATCTGCCCGTCGTAGGCGGCGATGGACGCGGTGCAGACGATGACGCCCCGATCACCGTTGTCCGGCGTGTTCTCGGCCATGACGGCGGCAGCGGCGGCGATCACATGGAAGGTGCCGAGCAGATTGATCTCGATCACCCGTCGGAAGTCCTCGGCCGGCAGTACTCCCCGCTTGCCCAGGATGCGGCCGGGTGTCGCGATTCCGGCGCAGTTGACCGCCGCGCGCACCGGCCCCTGACCTGCCGCATGGGCGAAGGCCTGGCGGACCTGGTCCGGATCGGTCACATCCGCCGCGACGAAATGCGCGCGCTCCCCCAACGCGGCGGCCGCGGCCTCCCCTTGGCTGTTCGGGAGGTCCAACAGCACGACGGTACGGCCCTGTCGGTGCAGCCGGTGCGCGGTCGCCCGCCCCAGTCCGGAGCCGCCTCCCGCTATGACGGCAACAGCATCGCGAGATGTCATGGTGCCCGCCTTCCTTCAAGTCGTCGGAACGTGCAAGTCGTAGGGAATGCGCAAGTCGTGGGAAACGAGGCCGAGTTCAGGAGTCGGCGAGGTGGCGGCTGATGACCATGCGCTGGATCTGGTTGGTGCCCTCGAAGATCTGGGTGATCTTCGCCTCGCGCATATAGCGCTCCACCGGGTGCTCACGGACGTATCCGGCGCCGCCGAGGACCTGGACGGCATCGGTCGTCACGGCCATGGCCGTGTCCGTCGCGATGAGTTTGGCCATGCTGGCCTGTCGGCCGAATGCCTGGCCTGCGTCCTTGCGCCGGGCGGCGACCAGGTAGGTGGCGCGGGCGGCTTCGGTGCGCGCGGCCATGTCGGCGAGCAGGAATCCGACGCCCTGGTGCTCGATGATGCGGCGGCCGAATGTCCGGCGCTCGCGGGCGTAGTCGACCGCGTGGTTGAGCGCCGCCTGCGCGATCCCGACGGCGACCGCGGCGATGCCGAGGCGGCCTGCGTCGAGTGCGGACAGCGCGATCTTCAGGCCCTGGCCGGGCTCGCCGATCAGCCGGTCGCCCGGGACCCGCACGTCGTCGAAGTGCATCACCGCGGTGGTCGAACTCCGCAGCCCCATCTTGCGCTCCGGAGCACCCGCGCTCAGGCCTGGCGACCGGGCGTCCACGTGGAAGCAGGAGATGCCGTTGCGCGGATCCTCGGACGTGCGCAGAAACGCGGTGTAGAAGTCGGCCTCACCGCCGTGCGTGACCCAGGCCTTGGCGCCCCGGGCCACCCACGCCTCGCCGTCACGTGCCGCGCCGGCCCGGATGGCACTCGGGTCGGAGCCCGCGTGCTCCTCCGACAGGCAGTAGGCGCCGAGTGCGGCGCCGCTCAGCTGCCACGGCAGCAGCGCCTGCCGCTGCGCCGCGGAGCCGAAGACCGAGACGGGGTGACAGGACAGGGTGTGGACGCTGACACCGACGGCGACACCGGCCCACCGGGCGGCAAGCTCTTCGAGTACCTGCAGGTAGACGGCGTAGGGCTGGCCCCCTCCCCCGACGTCCTCGCCGAACGGAAGGGTCAGGAGCCCCGCTTCGCCGAGGAGGCCGAACACCTCACGAGGAAAGCGGCCCTCCTCCTCGAACTGGGCCGCACGCGGGGCGAGTTCCTTGTCCGCGATCTCGACCGTCAGCTCCAAGAGCTCACGGGCCTCGCCGGGCGGTAGTTCGCGCTCAACCTTCACCGCTGGGTCCCTTCCTCACGCCCTCGAACGGCGGTCGCCGACCAGTTGCAGGCGTTGTCAGTGGACCGGCGGGACACAGGCGGTGGCAATTAAGTTGCGGGTATCTTGCACGTGATGCAAAAACGTCGAGCCAGATCAGACTCGCCCGCAAAAAACATGCACCCGAGGAGGACCACATGACCGACACGGCACTCATCGACAGCGTCGACCGCGCGATTCTGGAACTGCTGGTCGAGGACGGCCGCCGGACCATGACGGAGATCGCGGATCGCGTCAGCCTCTCCCCGTCGGCGGTCAAACGCCGGGTCGACCGGCTGGAGCGGGTCGGAGTCATCGCCGGCTACACGGTCACCCTCGACCACGGCAAGCTGGGCTCCGGTTTCGAGGCCTTCGTCGAGCTGCGGTTCGCCGGTGACGTCAAGGTCGAGGCGATCACGATGGCCGCCACCAGCGTCCCGGAGGCCCTGGAGGTCTTCACCGTCGCGGGCGACCCCGACGCCCTGGTCCGCGTCCGGGTGACCAACGTGCAGCACCTGAGAGACGTCATCGACCGGCTCCGACGTACGGGCGCGGTGATCGGCACGAAGACCCTCATGGTGCTGGGCGCATGGCGCAGGGGGGACTGAGCAGGCGGAAGATTTGTGCCTCATGGGCAACTTTCCTTGCCTCTGAGGTTGACAGCAGACGGGAGATGGTTGCAGCCTGAAAGAAATTCACCATGCATCGGAAAGGACGTCCCGATGTCCATCACCACCGGCAGCAACGACATCGACTTCGAGAACACCGAGGAACTGGACATTCCTCGTCTGGCGGAGAGCCGCGAGACCATCGAGGCCGAACGCGCCCACCGCAAGCGGCAGTTGGCGGCGGCGTTCCGGATCTTCGCCCGCTACGGCTTCGACGAGGGTATCGCCGGACACATCACCGCGCGGGACCCCGAGTTCCCCGACAGGTTCTGGGTCAACCCGTACGCGGTGCACTTCTCCAAGATCCGGGTCAGCGACCTGCTCCTCATCGACGAGGAGGGCCGGGTCATCGAGGGCGAGCGCCGGACCAACAAGGCCGCCTTCTGGATCCACTCCTCCATCCACCAGGCCCGCCCGGACGTCGTGGCGGTGGCGCACGCGCACACCATCCACGGCCGGGCCTTCGCGTCACTGGACAAGCTCCTGGACCCGATCGTGCAGGAGTCCTGCGCCTTCTACGACGACCACGTGCTGTTCGACGAGTACAAGGGCCTGGTGCTGGAGCGGACGGAGGGCGAGCGGATCGCCGTCCGGCTCGGCGAGCGACGGGCCGCCATTCTCCGTCACCACGGCCTGCTGACGGTCGGGCGGTCCGTCGAGGAGGCCGCGTGGTGGTTCATCACCATGGACCGCGCCTGCCAGATGCAGCTCCTCGCCGACGCCGCGGGCAAGCCCCGCGTCATGACCGAGGAGGAAGTCACCCTGGCCCACCGGCAGTTCAGCAACGCCAACATGGCCCGCCACAACTTCAACCTCCTGGCCGACCTCGTGGTGGAGGAAGAACCCGACGTCCTGGGCTGAGCCCCGTCGCGAGCACAACCACTCGTCGACGGCTACACATCGGGGGCGTAGTGCTTGCCGTCACCCCGGCGCTCCACCGGCGGCAGATTCCGCCGCGGCGTCTCGACCGGTCCTACGGCGCGACCGCGCGCCCGCCGCCAAGCGGCCCTGGCCCGTGGGTGGTAGCGCCGCTCGAACGGCACGAGGTGCCAGCCGAGCGCGACGGTACGGCCCACCAGCCACAGCCCGACCGCGCTCCGGCGCGACCAGCGGTAGCCCAACTTGGCGCGCACCGCGGGCGGATACATCCCGACGGTGAGCCAGACGAAGGGCCGGGTCAGCGGCCCCCGGATCACCCGCCACACCACCTCCGGCAGCCACTTCATAAAAGGCGGCTTCCCTATCCGGCGGATGTCGAGCACGGCGCGCGCCGCCCGGTTGTCTTCCAGAACGTCGGCGCACATCCGCTCGAAGTACGCGGTGAATGCTCCCCAGTTGGCGGGAGCGGGCCGGTCGCTGACCCCGTAGAGCCGGTACCACTGAAGGCTCTCGGCGTAGAACCGCTCCTTCTGTTCCTCCGTCAGCGGCCGACCGAAGTACTGGCACACCAGCACCGGGACCATGACGAAGGTCGCGTGCGCCCAGAAGAAGGTGTCCGGATCGAGGGCGTGATAGCGCCGCCCCTGGCCGTCAACTCCCTTGATACCGACGTGATAGTCGCGCACCTCGCGGGCGGTACGGGCCGCGTCCGGGCCGTCGTAGATCACTCCGGCGATCGGGTAGAGCGAGCGGAGCAGGCGTTCCCAGCGCTCCTCGAAGAAGTGTGAGTGTTCCTCCACTCCGGCGCCGAGGGCGGGATGCATGTTCTGCATCGACCCGGCCCAGAGCCCGATCAGCATGCCCCGCCAGTCGCTGAAGTACCGCCAGGCCAGGGACGACGGGCCGAGTGGCTCGGGTGTCGGCGGGTCGCCGGGGGTGGTCAAGGGCCGCTCCTGACTGCCGAGTTGTGGTTCTTGCAGGGCCCCACCAGCAGTACAGCCGTCGGTTCTCCGCTGCGGCTCTCCTGGCCGGGCCGGACAACCGATGGAGCAGTTCCGCCGTCTTGGTGGGCGTGAATCTCAGTTCTTCGACAACCGCGAACGGACCTGCCGCCAGGTCCAGCCGCTTACCGGACGCCGTGGCGAGTGCGTCCCGGAGTGTGTCGGAGACGCTGATGACGAAGGCTGCCTCGGCCTCGGGGTCCGAGAGCAGTTGCCCGGAGCGGGGGCGGGTGGGCGCTTCGTCGTAGGTGCAGCCGCTGAGGATGCCTTCGAGCCTCACTCGCGGCCGAGAAGTACTCGCACATCACCATGCCGTAGAGCGTGCCCTATGCAGCCGTCTGACGGCGACTGTCGTACGGTGACCGCCCGCGACAGGGGAATGAAAGGGTGGGAATGGGAATTTACGGGGGCGAGTCGGTGCGTACACTGCCGGACATCCTGCGGGAGCACGCGGCTCGGATCGGCGGGAAAACCGCATACCGGGACGACCGACGCGCCGCCACCTACCGGGAGTTGGAGCGGCGCACCGGCCGAGTGGCCGGGCATCTGGTTCGGCTCGGGGTACGGCGTGGGGACCGGGTCGCGATCCATCTGGGCAACCGGGTGGAGCTGGTGGAGACCTGGCTCGGGGTGCTGCGCGCCGGAGCGATCGGCGTGCTGCTCAACCCCGCCGCTTCGGAAGAGGAGTTGGCGTACTTCCTCGACGACAGCGGCGCCGTGGCGGTGGTGAGCGAGGAACCGCTCGCCCAACTCGCTTCCGTACAACGGGTGATCGTCGTCGGGCAGGACGACCCGCCCGAGGGCGCGATCGCCTTCGAGAGTCTTGCCGGTACGGATTCGGGTACGGCACCCCGTGATGACCTCGATCTCGACGAGCCGGCCTGGATCCACTACACCTCGGGCACCACCGGGCAGAGCAAGGGCGTTGTCTCCACGCAGCGTTCGGGACTGTGGTCGGTGACGGAGGCCTATGTACCGGCGTTCGGGCTGGAGCAACAGGACTGCCTGCTCTGGCCGTTGCCGATGTTCCATGCCCTCGGTCACTCCGTGTGCCTGTTGGGCGTCCTCTCGGTCGGTGCGACCGCACGCGTCCTCGCACCGGGCGCGAACGTCGCCGAGGCGCTCACCGCCGAACCGTTCACCATCCTGGGCGGGGTACCCGCCACTTACCGCCTCCTGCTGGAGTCGCTTCGGGAGACGGCACGACCGGTGCCTGCGTCGCTGCGGGTGTGTGTAAGCGGCGGGGCACCCTGTTCCCCCGAGCTGCGCACCGAGGTCGAACTGGCCCTCACCGCACCCCTGTTGGACGGGTACGGCTCCACGGAGACCTGCGGGAAGATCGCGATCGAGCGGCTCGACGGCCCCCGTGACGACCCTTCGCGTGGTTTTCCGCTGTTGGTGCTGGACGTCCGAATCACCGAGCCGTCCACCGGAGCCGAGGTCGGCGACGGAGACGAGGGTGAGATCTGGGTACGCGGCCCCGGGCTGATGACCGGCTACCACAACCGTCCGGACGCGACCGCCGAGGCGTTCACCGACGGCTGGTACCGCACCGGGGATCTCGGTCGGCGCGACGCGCACGGTCAACTCCATGTCACCGGCCGGGTCAAGGAGTTGATCATCCGGGGCGGTGTGAACATCAACCCCGCCGAAGTGGAGCGGGTGTTGCTGGCCCGCCCCGACATCGCCGACGCCGCCGTGGTCGGCAGACGGCACGACGTGCTGGGCGAGGTACCGGTGGCGTTCGTCGTGCCCGGCCCGGACGGAATCGACACGGAGCGGGCACTCGCCGCCTGCCGCGAACGACTGTCCGGGTTCAAGGTGCCGGACGAGATCTATCCGACCGCGTCCCTCCCCCGCACCGCCTCCGGCAAGATCGCCCGGGCCGTGCTCGCCGAGCAGCTGCCGGAGCGCCTCGCCGCCGAACGTACGACCGCCGCGGCCGCGCTGCGCGAGCGACTCACGGCCGCGTCCGACGCCGTACTCGACCTGGTTCTCGAAGTGACGTCCCGGACTCTCGACGTACCCGTGCGCGAGTTGGGCTCCGAAGTGCCGTTCCACGCACAGGGGTTGACCTCGCTCGGCGCTGTCCTGCTGCGCGACCGGCTGGGCACGGCGACCGGTCTCGCGCTGCCCGCGACGCTGGTGTTCGACCACCCCACGCCCGCCGCCGTGGCAGCCGTGGTGCGCGACGCGCTGCGCGGCGACAATCCTGCGCGTGCAACCGAGGACAGCTATAACGCCGAACCCGGGGAATCCATCGCCATCGTGGCCATGTCCTGCCGCTACCCGGGCGGAGTCGAATCCCCCGAGGACCTGTGGCAGTTGGTCGCCGACGGCACCGACGCGACCTCCGACTTCCCCGCCGACCGCGGCTGGAACGTGTCCGACCTCTACGACCCGGACCCCGACCGCCTAGGCAAGTCGGTCACCCGCCGGGGCGGATTCCTGGACCACGCCGCCGACTTCGACGCGGCCTTCTTCAGCATGTCGCCCCGCGAGGCTCTCGCCACCGACCCCCAGCAGCGACTGCTCCTGGAGACCGGCTGGGAGTTGCTGGAGCGGGCGGGCATGGACCCCGCCGGTCTGCGGGACAGCGACACCGGCGTCTTCGTCGGCGTCATGCACGCCACCTACGCGAGTCGTCTACTGCACCGCGGCGGGCACGAGTTGGAGGCGCATCTCGCCCTCGGTTCGGCGGGCAGCGTGGCCTCCGGCCGCATCGCCTACACCCTGGGGCTGCGCGGGCCCGCCGTGACGGTGGACACCGCGTGCTCGTCGTCGCTGGTCGCGATGCATTCGGCGGTACGGTCCCTGCGCGAGGGGGAGTGCTCGCTCGCCGTCGCCGGCGGGGTCACCGTCATGGCCTCGCCCGGCCCGTTCATCGCGTTCAGCAGACTGCGCGGGCTGGCTCCGGACGGCCGCTGCAAGCCCTTCTCGGCGGCGGCCGACGGTACCGCCTGGGGCGAGGGTGTCGGCCTGGTCCTGCTGGAACGGCTCTCCGACGCACGGCGCAACGGCCATCCCGTACTGGCCGTGCTGCGCGGCTCGGCCGTCAACTCCGACGGTGCGTCCAACGGGCTCACCGCGCCCAACGGCCCTGCCCAGCAACGGGTGATCCGCTCGGCGCTGGCCGACGCGGGACTGTCACCGGCCGACATCGACACCGTGGAGGCCCACGGCACGGGCACCGCACTCGGCGACCCGATCGAGGCACAGGCGCTCCTCGCCACCTACGGTCAGGACCGCACCGCCCAACGCCCGCTGTGGCTGGGCTCGTTGAAGTCCAACCTCGGGCACACCCAGGCCGCGGCCGGTGTCGGCGGCGTCATCAAGACCGTACTGGCGATGCACCACGACCGACTCCCCCGCACCCTCCACGCCGACGAGCCGTCACCGCACGTGGACTGGTCCTCGGGCACCGTAAGGCTCCTGTCCCAGGACGAGGAATGGCGACCCGAGCCCGGCCGCCCGCGACGAGCGGCGGTGTCGGCCTTCGGCATCGGCGGGACCAACGCACACGTGATCCTGGAGGAGCCCGAGGCGACCGCACCCGACGAACCGCCCCGCCGCCGCCCGGTGACACCCCCGCTGCTGCTCTCCGCCGCGAGCCCGACCGCCCTGCGCGAACAGGCCGCATGCACCGCCGCCTTCCTGCGCACCCGCCCCGAACTCGCCCTGCCGGACCTGGCGTTCACCCACGCCACCGCCCGAGCCGCACTCCCCCACCGAGCCACCGTCCCCACCACCGACCGAACGGCGACACTGACCGCCCTCGACGCCCTGACGACATCCACCCCGCCACACACCACCGACCCCTCCGCCCGTCTGGCCCTGCTCTTCACCGGCCAGGGAGCCCAACGGACGGACATGGGCCGGGAGTTGTACGACACCTTCCCGAAGTTCGCGACCACCTTCGACGCCTTGTGCGCACGCTTCGACGCCCACCTGGAACGTCCGTTGCGCTCGGTCCTCCGGGACGCGGACGCGAACACGCTGCTGAACCGGACGGACTTCACCCAGGCCGCCCTGTTCACCTTCGAGGTGTCCGTCTTCCGGTTGCTCGCATCCTGGGGCGTACGGCCGGAGTTCCTGGCCGGACACTCGGTCGGCGAGCTGGCGGCGGCCCACTGCGCGGGCGTGCTGTCCGAGCCGGACGCCGTCGAACTGGTCGCGGCACGCGGGAAGTTGATGCGGGAGCTGCCGGAGGGCGGTGCCATGGTGGTGCTCGACGCCACGGAGGCCGAGGTGACCCCCGAGCTGACCGACGGGGTCGCGATCGCGGCCGTGAACGGACCCCGTGCGGTCGTCGTCTCCGGCGCCGAGAAGCCGGTCCTCGCACTCGCGGAGCGTTTCGCCGTACGAGGCCGTCGTACCGTCCGGCTACAGGTCAGCCACGCCTTCCACTCCCCTCTCATGGAGCCGATGCTCGCCGAATTCGGGCGTGTCGCAGAGGAGTTGACGTATCACTCCCCCGTCATCCCGGTGGTCTCGGGCCTGACCGGGCTTCCGGCCACCGGGGACGAGCTGCGGTCGGCCGCGTACTGGGTGCGGCATGCCCGTGAGGCCGTGCGGTTCGGGGACGCCGTGCACTGGCTGGCGCACGACGGACGGGTGACCGCGTTCGCCGAGCTCGGCCCGGACGCCCACCTCACCGCCCAGGCCGCGGCGACCCTTGCCGGGACCGGCAAGGAACTCCTCTTCACCGCGGCGGCCCGCCGGGGCGGATCGGAGCCACACACGCTGTTCGACACGCTCGGCCAACTCCATGTCCATGGCGTGGAGTTGGACTGGCACCGCGTGTACGCGGACAGCGGCGCCCGGCGGGTCGACGGCCTGCCGACCTACCCCTTCCAGCGGCAGCGCTACTGGCTGCCCGACACCGGCACCGACGCGACCGCCGGCTCCGGGCATCCGCTGCTGACGCAGACGGTGACGGTGCCGGGCACCGAACGCCTGCTGTGCACGGGCCGGTTGTCCGGCGCGGCCCAGCCGTGGCTGCGCGACCACGTCGTGGGCGGCCACACCCCCGTGCCCGGCGCGGCGTTCGCCGACCTCGTGCTGCACGCGGGCGACCTGTGCGGTCTCGCCGTACTGGAGGAACTCGCCCTGCTGAACCCGCTGTTCCTCCCCGAGGACGACGAGGCGGGCATCCAACTCCAGGTGGTCCTGGGCGAGTCGGACGACTCCGGGCGCCGAAACGCGGACGTGTACGCGCGGGCCGAGGAGTCCGGTGCGCTCGGCGCCTGGACTCAGCATGCGACCGGTCGGCTCGGCCCGGCCGTTCCCGGCGTCCTGGACGACGCTGCTTCCCTAGCGGCGTGGCCACCGGCGGGTGCTACGCGGGTGGATCTCGCCGGTGCCTACGAGCGGGTGGCCGAGGCCGGGCTGGCGTACGGCCCGGCTTTCCAAGGCGTCACGGCGTTGTGGCGGCGGGACGAGGAACTGTTCGCCGAGGTGGGCCCGCTGCCGCTCGCGGACACCCGGCGCCACATGCTCCACCCGGCACTGCTCGACGCCGCCCTGCACCCGGGGCTGCTCGCCGAACCCCCGACCGGCGCGCCCCGACTGCCGTTCGCCTGGCGGGGGTTGACCCTGCACGCCACGGGTGCGACGGCCCTGCGCGTCCGGATGACGACGACCGGCCCGGACTCGATCACCCTCGACCTCGCCACCCCGACGGGCACCCCCGTGGCCCGGCTGGAGTCGATGACGACCCGACCGGCACCGGAGATGGGTCCCACCCCGGCCGGAGAGCTGTACCGGCTGCGCTGGACGGGTGTTCCGGCCGCCGGCGAGGTACCCGCCGTAGCGATGTCGGAGACGGACGACCTGGGTCTGGCCGCGTTCCTCGCCTCCGCCGACGACGAGTCGTCCTGGTCCGAGGAGACGCCGGAATTGTTCGTGGCATCCTTGTCCGCTCCCGGCGGCACGAGCACCGACCCGGCCACCGCAGCGCGCGAACTCACCGTACGGGCGCTGGAGTTGCTGCAAACACATCTCGCCGGCTCCGGACGGCTCGCCGTGGTCACGCGCGGTGCCGCCGACGCCTCACCCGACCTCCCCGCCGCCACGGTCTGGGGCCTGCTGCGGACCGCGCAGTCCGAATACCCCGGACGCCTCACCCTCGTGGACGTCGACGGCCGCCCCGAGTCGCTACGACAGGTGTCCGCCGCCCTCGCCACCGGTGAACCCCAAATCGCCGTCAGGGACGGCATGTTGAGCGTCCCGCGACTGGCGACCGCACCCGGTCCGGCGACCAACGGTTCCCTCGGTGGGGGCACTGTCCTCATCACCGGCGGCACCGGATCCCTGGGGGCGATGCTGGCCCGACACCTGGTCGACCGGCACGGAGTCCGACGGCTCGCACTCCTCAGTCGGCGTGGTGAACAGGCACCGGGCGCGCTGGAGTTGCGGGACGATCTCCAGCGGGCGGGCGCACAGGTGGAGTTGGTGGCCTGCGACATCGCCGAACGGGTCCAACTCGCCGCCGCAGTCAAGGCGTTCGGGCCCGACCTGACCGCCGTAGTGCACGCGGCCGGGGTCCTGGACGACGGTGTGCTGGCGTCGATGACTCCTGAGCGACTGGCGGTGGTGATGCGGCCGAAGGTCGACGCGGCTTGGCAGTTGCACGAGTTGACGAAGGATCTGCCACTGGCGCGGTTCGTGCTCTTCTCGTCGGCAGCCGGGCTGTTGGGCAATCCAGGTCAGGGCAACTACGCGGCGGCGAACTCCTTCCTGGACGCGCTCGCCCGCCATCGGGCCGAACTGGGCCTGCCCGCACTGTCGTTGGTCTGGGGCGCATGGGCTGACGAAGAGGGTATGGCGGCGCGCAGCGGGCGGGTGCACGGCGGGCCGGCGCGCGCGGTCTCCCCCGAGCAGGCGTTCGCGCTCTTCGACGCGGCGCTCGGCAGCGGTGAACCGGTCCTCGCACCACTGCCGTTGGACCGCTCACCGAAGGCCAACCCGGCCGGGACCGTCGTACCGCCGCCCCTGCGCGGGCTGTTGCGCGCGAACCGGCAGTCGGCCTCTTCCACCATCCCGACGGACGGTGCCGATGGGTCCTGGCGAGACCGGCTCGCGGCACTGCCCGTGCCCGAACGGCTGCCCGCGCTGCGGGCGTTGATCCGGACCGAGGTCGCCGGTGTGCTCGGGCACACGGATGCCGACGCGGTCGACCGGGACTTCTCGGAACTGGGCTTCGACTCCTTGATGCGGGTCATGCTCTGCAACCGGTTGAGCCTGCTCACCGGGACACCCCTCGCGGTCACCGTGGCCTACGACTGGCCGGACACGGAGCAGCTCGCCGAGCACCTGTACGGCGAACTGCGCGGCACCCTGCCCGACGAGCCCGCAGCCACGACCGCCCCGGTGCCGGTCCGGGTCGACGGGCGCGGTGCCGGGCGGTCGCTGCCGACCCTGTACCGGAAGGTCTGCGAGACCGGTGACGTCGTATCGGCCATGCATCTCCTGGTGACCGCGTCCATCGGCGCGCCCACCTTCGGGCCCGAGGAAGCCGCCCGGCACACGCTGCCGCCGCTGCGGCTGGCCGCCGGTACCCGGGGTCCCGCCCTCGTCTGTGTTCCGGGCTTCGCCAGCAATCTGGGCCGGCCCTGGTACGCGGGGCTCGCCCCCTGCTTCGAGGGCGAGCGGGACGTCTTCGAGGTACGGCACTCCGGCATCGACCACGGCGACGCGGTGGCGCGCGACCTGGAGTCGCTGATCGAGGCGCACGCCACGGCCGTACGGCATCAACTCGGTGACCGGCGTTACGTGTTGGTCGGTCATTCCATGGGCGGTACGGCCGCCCATGCGCTCGCCGCCCGGCTGGCGGACCTCGGTGCTCCCCCGGCCGGGCTCGTGCTGATCGACTCGTATCACGTCACCCCGGAACGGGAGGCCGAGCCGTGGCTGCTGTCACTGCCCGCCCGGATTCCACCACTGGTCGGCGAGAGCTTCGACACGATGGTGGACGATCTGACGCTGCTGTCGCTGGGCGCGTACACCCGAATGTTCCGGGGCTGGCAGCCCGAGCCCATCGAGGTGCCCACCTTGCTCGTGCGCGCCTCCGAGCCCCTGGCGGGCATGCCGCGGGAATGGCGTTCGTCCTGGCCGGGTGTACGGGACACGGCGGACACGGCCGGCACTCATCTCAGCGTGCTGGAGGAGGACGCCGCCACGACGGCTGTAGTCGTCCGTGACTGGATCGACGCGCTCGGGTAGTCCGGCACGAAACCCAATATCTACGTCGGCGACATGAGAAATGAAATTAACGTCCGCACACGGCCGATCGCGCCGTGCTACTATTGATCTCAGTTGCAGTTGTGGTTGCCAAACCCTTCAGATGCCCACACCGCCCTCCGGGACGGTGGAGCATTTTTTTGTGTGTCCGGTTTCTTTCCGGCGGGGTGATCATCACGGCGACACGGAGTCCGCACACTGCGGGCTCCGCTGACCGCCCCGAAGGAGAACAAAATGGCCAGTGGCACCGTGAAGTGGTTCAACGCGGAAAAGGGTTTCGGCTTCATCGAGCAGGACGGTGGCGGCGCTGACGTCTTCGCCCACTACTCGAACATCGCCGCCCAGGGCTTCCGCGAGCTGCAGGAGGGTCAGAAGGTGACCTTCGACATCGCGCAGGGCCAGAAGGGCCCGACGGCCGAGAACATCGTTCCTGCGTAACGACGACGTTTACTTCGCAGCTGGGGCCCGCACCTTGGGGTGCGGGCCCCAGCTCGCTGCATTTTCCATGCTTTCGGCGATATTCCGCCGAAGCCACCGGCTCGTTCTTGCGATTCTCTGCGCCGTTCATTCACCGCGGGAATTCCTTGATACGTGCCATATCAAGGAAGGTTCCACATTTTGAACCGCGCACGTACGAATGACCGCTTCTCGCGAAAGCGTAATGGAAATCCGGAATCCGGAAAGAGCGGCGGCGGCTACCGCTCGGCGGCTCCGTCCGGCAACCGCTCCAGCGCGCCGCGCCGCTCCAAGGGCGGCGGCGGTGGCCGTCCGGTCGCTCTGCAGGGCGAGTTCGCCCTGCCGAAGACGGTGACCCCCGGCCTTCCCGCCGTGGAGTCGTTCGCCGAACTCGACATGCCGGCCAAGCTGTTGGCCGCGCTCGGCCACGAGGGCGTCACCGTCCCGTTCCCGATCCAGGCGACGACGCTCCCGAACTCCCTCGCCGGCCGTGACGTGCTCGGCCGCGGCCGCACCGGCTCCGGCAAGACCCTCGCCTTCGGCCTCGCGATGCTGGCCCGTACGGCGGGCCGTCGCGCTGAACCGCGAGCGCCCCTTGCTCTCGTCCTCGTCCCGACCCGCGAGCTGGCCCAGCAGGTCACCGACGCGCTCACCCCGTACGCCCGCGCCGTCAGCGTGCGGATGACCACCGTCGTCGGCGGTATGTCGATCGGCCGCCAGGCCGGTGCGCTGCGCGGCGGTGCGGAGGTCGTGGTCGCGACTCCGGGACGCCTCAAGGACCTCATCGAGCGCGGCGACTGCCGCCTGGACAGCGTGACCATCACGGTCCTCGACGAGGCCGACCAGATGGCCGACATGGGCTTCATGCCCCAGGTCACCGCGCTGCTCGACCAGGTGCAGACGGGCGGCCAGCGCATGCTGTTCTCGGCCACCCTGGACCGCAACGTGGACCTCCTGGTCCGCCGCTACCTGACCGACCCCGTCGTCCACTCCGTCGACCCCTCCGCGGGCGCGGTCACGACGATGGAGCACCACGTCCTGCATGTGCACGGCACGGACAAGCAGCGCGCGACCACCGAGATCGCGGCGCGCGAGGGCCGGGTCATCATGTTCCTGGACACCAAGCACGCGGTGGACCGGCTGGTGAAGCACCTGCTGAACAACGGCGTCCGCGCGGCCGGTCTGCACGGCGGCAAGTCCCAGCCGCAGCGCACCCGCACGCTCGCCCAGTTCAAGGACGGGCATGTGACGGCGCTGGTGGCGACCAACGTCGCGGCGCGCGGCATCCACGTCGACAACCTCGACCTGGTCGTCAACGTCGACCCGCCCACCGACCCCAAGGACTATCTGCACCGCGGCGGCCGTACGGCCCGTGCGGGCGAGTCCGGCAGTGTCGTCACGCTGGTCACCCCCGACCAGCGCCGTGACTTCACCCGGCTGATGACCGCGGCCGGCGTCACCCCGGAGGTCACCGCGGTGCGCTCCGGCGAGGAGGAGCTGACCCGGATCACGGGCGCCCAGGCCCCGTCCGGCGTCCCGGTCGTCATCCAGGCCCCGGTCGTGGAGCGCGAGCGCACCCGCCGTAGCCCGTCCTCGTCGTCGTCCCGGGGCCGTCGTGGCCGTCCGGCCGGGGCCGGCGAGGGCCGGTCCACCGGTGGTGCGGCTCGGCGTGGCGGCAGCGGCGGCAGTGCCGGCGGCAGCAGCCGGGGGCAGCGACGGTCGTCCTTCGGCCCCGCGGCCTGAGGACCAACTCGGCGCCTTCGGGCGCCCGTTCGGCCCCCGATCCTCCCTTTCTCCCTGTGAGGCAACATGCGCTGTGTCATCGCCCGGTATCCCTTCGACCTCACCAAGATGGGTGTCCTGGAGACGATGAAGGGCATCAAGCCCGAGCTGGTCACGGGTGAGTCCGTGACCATCGGGCGGCGCCGCTACCCCGTCAAGCAGGTGGGGCAGGTCATCACCCGGCAGGACCCCCGCGACTTCAACAGCGGCGAGGTCATCCGGGCCATGACCCGGCTCGGCTTCACCTGCCACGGACTGCCCGAGGCCGTGCCCGTGCACGTCCTGACTCCGCTGGAGAACGCGTCGGCCCTGCTGGGCAGCGGCGCGGCCCAGGACGTGTCGGAAACCGTGTAGAAGCGACACCAGTACAGCCGAGAGGGCCCTGCCGACGCGCGTCGACAGGGCCCTCTCGGCGTTCCGGGCCTGCCACGGGCCGGGCGGCACCCCTGCTGAACGAGCAGATGAACAGCGGGTTAGCATATGAGCGCCGCCTAGCTCGAAAGAGAAATCTGTGCCTGTCAACGAGGACTCGTTCACCAACTGGAAGACCCGCGAGGAGATCACGGAGTCGATGATCCCGATGATCGGGAAGCTGCACCGCGAGCGGGACGTCACGGTCCTGCTGCACAGCCGCTCCCTGGTCAACAAGTCGGTGGTCAGCATCCTCAAGACCCACCGGTTCGCCCGCCAGATCGCCGGCGAGGAGCTCTCCGTCGTCGAGACCCTGCCCTACCTGCGGACGCTCACCACGCTCGACCTGGGCCCCTCGCAGATCGACATCGGCATGCTCGCCGCGACCCACCGCAGCGACGAACGCGGCCTGACCGTCGAGGAGTTCACCGCCGAGGCCGTCGCCGGTGCCACCGGCGCCAACAAGATCGAGAGCCGCGAGGGCCGCGACGTCGTCCTCTACGGCTTCGGCCGCATCGGGCGCCTGGTCGCCCGCCTGCTCATCGAGAAGGCCGGCTCGGGCAACGGTCTGCGGCTGCGCGCCATCGTCGTGCGGCAGGGCGGCGACCAGGACATCGTGAAGCGGGCCTCGCTGCTGCGCCGCGACTCGATCCACGGCCAGTTCCAGGGCACGATCACCGTCGGCGAGGCCAGCAACACGATCATCGCCAACGGCAACGAGATCAAGGTGATCTACGCGGGCGACCCGTCCGAGGTCGACTACACGGCGTACGGCATCAAGGACGCCATCCTCATCGACAACACGGGCAAGTGGCGTGACCGGGAAGGACTTTCGCAGCATCTGCGGCCCGGGATCGACAAGGTCGTGCTGACCGCGCCCGGCAAGGGCGACGTCCCGAACATCGTGCACGGGGTCAACCACGACACCATCAAGCCGGACGAGCAGATCCTGTCCTGCGCGTCCTGCACCACCAACGCGATCGTGCCGCCGCTGAAGGCGATGGCCGACGAGTACGGTGTGCTGCGCGGCCATGTGGAGACGGTCCACTCGTTCACCAACGACCAGAACCTGCTGGACAATTACCACAAGGCCGACCGTCGCGGCCGTTCTGCGCCGCTGAACATGGTGATCACCGAGACCGGTGCCGCCTCCGCCGTCGCCAAGGCGCTGCCGGACCTCAAGGCGCCGATCACGGGCAGCTCGATCCGCGTCCCGGTGCCGGACGTGTCGATCGCGATCCTCAGCCTGCGACTCGGCCGCGAGACCACTCGCGCCGAGGTTCTGGACTACCTCCGCGATGTCTCACTGACCTCGCCGCTCAAACGGCAGATCGACTTCACCACCGCCCCCGACGCGGTGTCGAGCGACTTCATGGGCTCGCGCCACGCCTCGATCATCGACGCGGGCGCCACCAAGGTCGACGGCGACAACGCGATCCTCTACCTCTGGTACGACAACGAGTTCGGCTACTCCTGCCAGGTCGTCCGGGTCGTCCAGCACGTCTCCGGGGTCGAGTACCCGACGTATCCCGCACCGGCTGTCTGAGGCCTTCTGCCCCGCGTGTTGAACGTGTGACGGCCCGGCCACCCCCAAGTCGGGGCGGCCGGGCCGTCGTTGTCACAGACGTGCACGGAGGTGCGCTGGGTCAGCGTGTACTGCGCTTACCTCGGTAGAGCACCACGAATCCGGCGACGAGAAGCAGCGCGCCGGCCACGGCGGGCCACAGGTTCGCGCCGGTCTCCGCCAGTCCGCCCTGTGCCTGCGGCTGGTTGGGGCCTACGGCTGCGTAGCTCTCCCCGCCCGAGGACGAGTCGGGCGGTGTCGCCGTGGGGCTGCCGACCTGGCCGCCGGAGCCGTTGTCCGAACTCCCCTGCGTCTCGGTCGACTTGGACCCTTCGGTCTTCGTGTCGGCCTTGGGGACCGAGACCGCGGTCGTCAGGTCACCGGGGTCGGTGGTCTGGGTGTCGGTGGGCTCGGGGGCGTTGGTCTCGGTGTCCGGGGCGCTCGTCACGGGATCCGCGCCGGGCTGGTCACCGTTGCCGCCGTTGCCGCCGTTCCCCTCGTTGCCGCCGTTCCCGGCGGGTTCGTCGGACGCGGTGGCCGTGGGCGCCGCCGTAGCGGTGTCGGTGGCCGTCGGGGACGCCTCCGGCTCACCCGAACCGCCGCCCGAACCGCCGCCGTTACCGGGGTCGTCGTCCGTGCCGGCGCCGCACTTCTTACCGTCGTTGATGCAGTTGACCATGTCCTTCATCAGGCCCTCGTCGAAGACGTTGATGAAGTCGCCGTGGTCCGTGACGGGCTTGTGCTGCTGCTCGGGGAAGGAGTCCACCGCGAACAGCGGGGTCGTCTTGCCGCCGTCCTGGAGGCTCGGCGCGTTCACGTCGTAGACGATCCGCTGCACCAGCTGCGGAATGGCCTCGAAGCCCGCCGGGCAGGAGCCGTCGGCGGCCTCGAAGGCCACGTGGGTGCGGTGGTTGGCGCTGTCGATGTTGCGGCCGTCCCAGCAGCTCTGGAACTTGAAGGTGCGCACCACGTCGCTGCCCGCCGGGCACAGCGGGTACTTGTCCTTGAGCTGCCGGTCCTCGAATCCGGTGCAGCTCCAGGAGGCGTTGGCGTTGGCCGGGCCGTTCACGAAGGCCTTGGCATCGCCGGTGATGATGCGCAGGAGGCGCGGCATCGCGACGACCTTGCTCTTCGGGTTGCCCACGAACGTCAGCGTGGCCGCCTTCGCGGTGACGATCTGACCGGAGTTGCCCTCGGTACCGCCGCCGGGCTTGTCGGCGTCCTGCTCCTGCTTGCCGTTCTGCAGGCGCAACACGGGCCAGTAGTAAGTGGACTTGTCGCCCGGGTTCTCACAACTCGTGTCGGCCTTCGCCAGGTCGTCGTCGCTCGCGAAGGCGTTGTTCGACTGGTTGCCGATGTAGTCGTGGAAGTGGTGGGCGCCGTTGGTGACTCCGGGCGCGACGATCACGTTGTCCGAGTTGAACAGGCCGTTCTCGTTGACACCGCAGGCGGTGACGAACGTGCCGCGGGAGGCGTCGGCCTGGTCCTGCGGGGTGTTCACGTTGGGCTGTACGGAGGTGATGTCCGCGTAGTCCGAGGCGACGGGCCCGTTGGTGGACTGCTGGTTGCCCTGCTGGTCCTGGCCGCCCTGGTCGTCGCCGCTGCCGTCCTGGTCGCCGCTCTGATCGCCGTTCTGGTCCCCGTTCGTGGGGGCGATCAGGGTGCAGCCCGCGAGTGCGTCGAGGCCTTCCGGGCGGTCCCCGACACGCGCGATGGCGTCGCCGATCCGTCCGATGGTCGCGGCGCGCTTCTCCTTCAACGGATTCATGATCGCGTTGTCGGCGAAGGAGGCGTCCTGGCGTATGGACTCCGTCGAGTCCTTCAGTTTCTGGTAGGCCTCGGTTATCTGCTGGTCCAGAAGCGCGAGTTGGGTGTCGACCTCGGTCTTCGCCTCGTCGGGGACCGTCGTCAACTGGGTGCCGATGTCCGGGCAGTCGATCGTGGCGCCGTCCGATGCCGCATCCGGAGACCCTTGTTGGGCGGAATCACCGCCCCAACCGCCTTCGGACGCCGACGCGTAGACGTTCGCCGCCACCAGTCCTCCGCCGCCCAGCATCAGGGCGACTGCTGCCATCGTCGCGCGTCGTGCGCCTGTGGGGCGTCTGCGCGTGTTGCGTGCCAAGGAAGTTGCTCCTACACGTATCGGTCGGCCCGGATCGTCCCGGCATGGAAATCCCCCGTTCCAATACGGAGCAGGATGCCGGTGTGTTCAACCGTCCCAAAAATTCATAGCGACCTCATATGGATCACCCGGCCCGGCGGGCTCATCGGCCCGAGACACGTTTGGGAGAGGTAAAGGTCACAAAAACGTATCGGACATATCGCGCTTCAACCTTCACACGAGGCACACACGTTGGCTAAGTTGGCGCTCAGACCGTACGACCTACTCCGGCGATCAGCGCCGGGCCGCACGGTTTGCGCCGAATCCGGTGTGTCGCTCGCGACAGCCGGAACCGGGGACCCAACCGACTTGGGGTGAATCGGCCCAACTGCCCGTCCGGGCAAGGGTCGTAGGGCAATCCTTCCGTGATCGGCCGCCCGAACCCGACAGCTAACCCGGTAGGCGCGATACGGAAGGAGCACGTCTGCCATGCCGGCAGAACGAAGTACGCGCACCGGAGGCAGTGGCCCCACCGTGGACGACCGACCCAGCCGTGACGAAGTGCAGCGGCGGATCAACTCCCTTTACGACAGGGCCGAGACGGCCACCGGAAACTACAACGCCACACGCAAGATGTCCGGTGCTCCACGCCAGCGTGTCGAGCCCCGCCCCAGCGCGTCGCGTCCTTCCGACCCCGCTCAAGACGCCGTCACCCGGCAGTTGTTCGACCGCGCTCGCGCCCAACTGGGCCCGACCGTACCGGCGGCCCTGCCGCCCCGCAGGACTCCCGCCCGTCCGGCCGCAGCCCGGCCCGAGCGGTCCGAGCGACGCCCCGAGCCCGAGGGCGGCGCCCGAGCACTTGAGGCGCAGCCCGGCCGCGCCGTGGCCGAACTGACCGCGGGGACCGGCATGCCGGAGCCGGCCGCCCCTCAACTCACGGCGTCTGTCGCCGAGTTGACGGCCGGACCCGTCGCCGCGCTGCCGCTCGCCGCGCCGCAAGCTCCCCAGATGCCTCAGATCGCCGCGGCGCAGGCACCGCAAATGCAGCAGATGGCCCAGATGCCCCAGGCGACCGTCCTCGACCTGCCGCCCGTGCCGTCCATCGAGGTGCCGCCCGCGCCCGTCATGGAGGCGCAGCAGTTCGCCGTCGCGGCTGCCCCGGCGCCGGTCTTCGACCCCCTCACCGCGGACCTGGAGCTGCTCCCGTACATCGCCGCTCCGCGCGCCGAACAGGCCCCGGCGAGTGCTACCTGGCCGCCCGCGCAGACCAATTGGCCCACAGCGGAGACGACTTGGTCGACCGGGGCGATGCCGATGGTCCCCGAACAGCAGACGTGGTCGACCGGGCAGTTGCCCGTCATGCCCGAACAACAGAGCTGGGCCACGGGCCAGATGCCCATCGTGCCCGAACAACAAGCCTGGGCCACAGGCCAGATGCCGGTCGTGACCCAGCAACAGGCCTGGGAAACGGGGCAGATGCCCGTCGTCCCCGAGCAACAGGCCTGGGCCACCGGCCAGATGCCCATGGTGACCGAGCAGCGCACCTCGTACCCCACGCCTGAACCGGACTGGCGTCCGCCGCAGCAGGAGTGGCAGCCGACCCCACCCGCCGCCGAGGTCTCCTTCGCCGCGGCCCCGGTCGCCGCTCCCGAGTTCACCCTGCCCACGGCTCCGACGATGGCCCCGGAGATCATTCTTCCCCCGGCCCCGACCATCAGCCCGGCGCCCGCCGCGGCCGTACCCGCCACACTGCAGGACCCCACCACGCTCAGCAAGACCAGCACCGCGCTCGCCTTCGCCCGCGCACAGATCGGCAGGCCCTGCCTGTGGGGCGCGGCGGGACCGGACGCGTACGACTGCTCCAGCCTCACCCAGGCCGCCTGGAAGGCCGCGGGCGTCCTCCTCCCGCGCACCTCCCAGGAACAGTCCGGCGCCGGCGCGCTCGTCCCGCTCACGGACATCCGCGCGGGCGACCTGATCTTCTTCTACGACAGCATCGACCACGTCGGCCTCTACACCGGCAACGGCCTGATGATCCACGCGCCGAGCCCGGGTACGCCGATACGCGAGGAGTCGATCTTCCACGCCGGTGCCGCCGCCATCCGGGGCGCCGTACGGCCCGCCTGATCCGATCGGGGCCGGGCATTTCCCGGCCCTGACCGCACACCCCGCGACACTCCCGGCCAACCGCGTCATGGACCCGTACGAGTGGTGCATCCTGGGACACGGTCGTAGCGTCGACAGAGACACGACGACCGTGCCCCGGCAGCGGGCCCACCGCCGGCGCGGGGCGACGAGGACGAACAGGCGGCCGGGAGCGGACATGTACAAACACACCATGGTCGGAATCGTCACGCTCTGTGCCGCGGCCCTGCTCGGACCGGCCGTCGCCACCTCGTCGGCGGCCCCTACCACGGTCCCGGTGACCGCCCACCGCCAGCTCCAGGACCCCGTGCTGGTCGACTGCCTCTGGCACCCCGAGGTGCGCCCCACCGACTTCATGCTCGCCTGCGGCGACGGCAACAGCCGCCTCACGTCGCTGCGTTGGACGGACTGGAACACCAACTCCGCGACAGCCACGGGCGTGAACGTGGTGAACGACTGCAAGCCCTATTGCGCGGTGGGCAAGTTCCACTCGTTCCCGGTCACCGTCCGGCTCGACACCCCGCAGACCTGGAAGCGGCACCCGCAGGTGCGGCAGTACACCGAGATCATCCTGACGTACCCCGGCGCGAGGCCGGACAAGTTCCAGCACACCGTGACCTACCCGCTCTGGAACTGACTCAGAGCGCCAGTTCCACCACGAGCGGCCGGTGATCCGAGATCGCCGTCCTCGGCGCGTGCGCTGTCCCTACGGCGTCCGCGCCGAGCCCCGTCGTCATGATGTGGTCGAGCTGGACGAGCGGCCGGTGTGACGGAAAGGTCGCCCGCCGCGCCGAACTCCGCCAGCCACGCGGCGCGGTCGCGTTCAGGGTGAGCCGGGGAAGGGCGCCGAAGAGGTTGAAGTCGCCCATCAGTACCCGGGGTTGGGGAAGATCGGCGATCCAGCGGCGGACGGTGCGCAGTTGCCCGATGTTCCACCCCGGCACGAACGAGAGATGGACGGCCACGACGGTGAACGGGCCGTGCGGGCCTTCCACCACGGCGGCCAGGGCGGCCCGGGCCTGATCCCGGGCCAGCACCGGAGCGGCCCGCCCGGCCACCCGCAACGGCATACCGATGGGCGCCGCCGGGAGCCGTAGGGCACGCCACTCGTGGACCGGGAGCCGGGACAGCAACGCCAGTCCGTGCGAAGGGATTTGGGGCTGCCGGACCTCGGGGCCGTAGACGCGCATGCCGGGTTCGTCCGGGTCGAGGACCCAGCCCCGGCCCGGCACGGAACGGCAGTGCAGCGCCGTCGCGTACCGCCAGTCCCGCGCGCCCATCGCGTCGGCGGCGACCGCCGCCTGATCGACACCGCCCGACCGTTCCTGGAGCCGGTCGACCTCCTGGAGCGCCACCACATCGGCGCCCAGGGACGCGACGGCTTCGGCGAGGGGTGCCGAGGGCTCGTCGGGGGCAGCGGGCGTCGGGCGGCCGTCCGGCTGGATCCGCCGGCCGTGCAGCACGTTGAACGTCGCGCAACTCACCAGTAACTCACCCATGGTCAGGCCGCATTGTACGTAGTGCGCCTGTGAGACGGGCTTCCCCATGGCGAAAATGTACTTGCGCAACTCAAGCATTCCGCTATAGTTGAGTAAGTCAAGCAAAATTACGCGGTCGCATCGCAGAGGCGCAGCGTACGGAGCGGATGGAGACCGCCATGGACGACGCGCCCCGGACCCCGGCCGCTCCCGGTCCGCTCGCCTCCTTCGCCCGGTTCACGGCGCTGGGCTGCGGTGTCGGGCTCCTCTCCAGCGGCGCCGTGGCCCTGCTCGCGGAGCAGCTGCCCTGGGTGCTGGCGAACGCGCTGATCACCGTCGCCTCCACCCTCCTGTGCACGGAACTCCACGCCCGTTTCACCTTCGGTTCGGGTCGGCACGCCGGATGGCGTCGGCACTGGCAGTCGGCGGGCTCGGCAGCGGCGGCCTACCTGGTGACCTGCGCCGCGATGTTCGTCCTGCACCTGGTGCAGTCGCCGCCGGGGGCGCTGACGGAGCAGGCCGTGTATCTCGGCACGTCCGGTCTCGCCGGCCTCGCCCGCTTCCTGCTGCTGCGCCTGTACGTCTTCGCCACCGGTCGTGACCGGACGGCCGCGAACGGGACGTGGCAACTCCGGCGCCTTCAGGGCATGTTGGAGGCTTCGGCTGCCGTAGGCACCTTGCAGCAGCGACAGTTCGCGCTCGCCTCCAGCTGACGTCCCCCGGTGATCAGTTACGCTGACCGTTTCCAAATAACAGGCGGCGGGGGCATGTTCACCAAGCGATTGATAGCGGGCGGACTGACAGCACTTCTGGTCGGGGCGCTCAGCGCATGCGGCAGCGGGAGCGGAAGCAGCGACAGTACGTCCGGCGTCGGGCAGGGCAGTTCGAGCACCCCGCAGAAGGCCCGGCCCACCCCCGACACCGTGACCGGGCTCCGTGACTCGGTCCGCCATCTCGCCAAACAGACGACGAAGGCCACGCGGCGACACACCGTCACCAAGTGCACGCCCGCCACCAAAAGGGTCCAGCACAAGTCCAGTTCGGGATCGGGCTCCAAGAAGAAGACCCGCACCTGGACCACCACGGAGCAGTACCGGAAGTGCTCGAAAGTGCGCAGCGGCACCGAGACGTACACCCGGACCGTCCGCGCGGAAGGGTGGTGCGTGAGCCTCGACAACGTGGGCGGCAACACCGCGAAGGACGACGTCTGGTACCAGGTCACGCGCGCCGTCTACGACACGGTCCGCACCGCGGACGACCACGCTCGCGTGGAATTCGCCCCGGCCGGAACGGGTTGCTGAAAGGTAGGTCCGACTGCGGGGCGCCGGAACGAATTACGAATCGGGTCCCCGGACTTCGAGTCAATTCGTGATCACAGACGTACCTGCGGTCATGGGCGCCCCGCGCCGACCCGCCACGTCACCGACCCGGAGAACAGGCACCCCATGAACGCATCCGCACCGCACAACCCCGCCGCCGACGGAACCGCCCAGATCGGCGTCACCGGCCTCGGTGTGATGGGCCGCAACCTCGCGCGCAACTTCGCCCGCAACGGCTACACGGTGGCCGTCCACAACCGATCGCCGCACCGCACCCATGAGTTGATGAAGGAGTACGGCGACGAGGGCGCCTTCGTCCCGGCCGAGACGGCCCAGGAGTTCGTGGCCGCGCTCGAGAAGCCCCGCCGCCTGATGATCATGGTGCAGGCCGGTCCGGCCACCGACGCCGTGATCGACGAGTTCGCCGCGCTCATGGAGCCCGGCGACATGATCATCGACGGCGGCAACGCCCACTTCGCCGACACCCGCCGCCGCGAGGCCGCCCTGCGCGACAAGGGCCTGCACTTCGTCGGCGCCGGTGTCTCCGGCGGCGAGGAGGGCGCGCTGAACGGCCCGTCGATCATGCCCGGCGGTTCGGCGGAGTCGTACGCCGTGCTGGGTCCGATGTTCGAGTCCGTCAGCGCGAAGGTCGACGGTGAGCCCTGTTCCACGCACATCGGGACCGACGGAGCCGGGCACTTCGTCAAGATGGTGCACAACGGCATCGAGTACGCCGACATGCAGCTCATCGCCGAGGCGTACGACCTGCTGCGCCAGGTCGGCGGCTACACCCCGGCCGAGATCGCGGAGATCTTCCAGCGCTGGAACGAGGGGCGGCTCGGCTCCTACCTGATCGAGATCACCGCCGAGGTCCTCGCGCACACCGACGCGGAGACCGGCAAGGCGTTCGTCGACATCGTCACCGACGCGGCCGGGCAGAAGGGCACCGGTCGCTGGACCGTGCAGACCGCGCTGGAGCTGGGTTCGCCGGTCACCGCGATCGCGCAGGCCACCTTCGCGCGCGCCTCGTCCAGCCAGGGCGACCTGCGCGCCGCCTACCGCGGTCTGCCCGGCGGCACCACTCCCCCGCTGAGCCGCACCGAGGCCGACCGGTTCACCGCCCAGGTCGAGCAGGCGCTGTACGCGTCGAAGGTCATCGCCTACGACCAGGGCTGGAAGATGATCCAGGACGCGGCGACCGAGTTCGGCTGGTCGATCGACCTGGCCGCGGTCGCCGGGATCTGGCGCGGCGGCTGCATCATCCGGGCCTCCTTCCTCGACCGCATCCGGGCCGCGTACACGGCCGACCCGGGGCTGGTCAGCCTGCTGGGCGAGGAGCGTTTCGCGCAGGAGATCGGCGACGCGCAGGTCCCCTGGCGTGAGGTGGTCGCCTCGGCGGCCCGCCGCGGGATTCCGGTCCCGGCGTTCTCCGCCGCGCTGTCGCACTACGACACGCTGCGCGCCGACCGGCTGCCGGCGGCCCTGCTCCAGGGCCAGCGCGACTTCTTCGGCGCCCACACCTACGGCCGTACGGACCGCACCGGCATGTTCCACACGCACTGGTCCCGGCCCGGCCGCCCGGAGACGACGGCCTGAGCCGTGCGCGCATGACGTTCCGGCCCTCCTGCTCAGGCAGGGGGGCCGGAGTTCTGTGTGCCGCTACCCGACGGGCGGTGCCGTGCTGTCGCGTATGACGAGCTGCGTGGGCACCAGCGTGGTGCCGTGCTCGTCGCCGCGGTCCCGCATCCGCCGTAGGACACCCTCCACGCACAGGCGACCGACCTCGGCGAAGTCCTGGTGGACGGTGGTCAGGGGCGGCAGGAAGGAACCGGCCTCGGGGATGTCGTCGAAGCCGATGACGCTGACGTCCTCGGGGATGCGCCGGCCGCGCTCGTGCAGGGCCCGCAGCAGGCCCAGTGCCATCTGGTCGTTGGCCGCGAACACGGCCGTGCAGTCGGCCTGTTGGGCGAGTTCCAGTCCCACGCGGTAGCCGGATTCCGCGGACCAGTCGCCGCGTACGACGGGGGGCACGGGCCGTCCCGCGTCGGTGAGTTCGGCGCTCCAGGCGTCGGCCCGGCGCTGGGCCGCGAAGGACTCCTCGGGGCCCGCCAGGTGCCAGACCGTGCGATGGCCGAGGTCGAGGAGATGGCGTACGGCGGCTCGCGCGCCGCCGTTCTGGTCGGTGTCGACCACGCTGTAGCGGTCGCCCGCGTCGGAGTCGGCGACGACGACCTGGACGTGGGGCGGCAGGGAGATGGTCGCCGCGTCCAGGAGGTGGACCTCCATGATGGCGATGACGGCGTCGACGGCGAGTTCGCCCAGCCGGGAGAAGGCGCCGCGCACCTCGTCCTGGGTGGGCACGGCGACCGGCAGCAGCGTGACGGCGTAGCCCTCGTGCGCTGCGGAAGTGGCGATCGCCTCCAGGGTGCGCATGTTGCCGGTGGTGGAGAGGTTGAAGGTGATCACGCCGATGGTGCGGAACTCACCGCGTTTCAGCGCGCGGGCGGCGCTGTTGGGCCGGTAGCCCAGTTCCTTCATGGCGGCGAGGACCTGTTGCCGGGTCTCCTCGTTGACGCCCGCGAAGCCGTTCGACACGCGGGAGACCGTCTGTGACGACACGCCGGCGACGCGCGCGACATCCGCCATGGACGCGCTCGGGGCGCGTCTCGACGACCGTTTCCCGGTGCGTCTGCGTGGCTTCTCCGTACCGCCCGGGGCACCGTCCACTGTGTCCACCTGTATCCCTCACATATCGATCCGATCGCCTCGGTCGTGTTTCCGCAAACGACCCTTGACCACCGACATTGGGGCAGTGTAGACATGCCGCCATCAGATGTTTACGTAAACATAACAGCCCGGGGCCGTTCTGGACCGTGCTGTTTACGCAACATCGCGACGGCGTGAGACGCCGGTTCCGAGATGGACGAGCGAGGAACTACATGACGACGCTTCAACCCCCTGCGGCCGCGACTCGGCCTCCTACCAGGCCGTCGGCGAAACGGGACCGACGATCCTGGACAGGGTGGGGTTTCATCGGACCCTTCGCGGTGGTCTTCGCCTTCGTCTTCCTGGCTCCGATCGCGTACTCGATCTACCTGAGTCTCTTCCGCGACCAGCTCATCGGCGGCAACCACTTCGTCGGCCTGGACAACTACAAGCAGGCCTTCCAGGACGACCAGTTCTGGTCCTCCCTGGAGCGGGTCTCGCTGTTCCTGGTGATCCAGGTGCCGATCATGCTCGGCATCGCCCTGTTCGTGGCGCTCGCGCTGGACAGCGGCCGGCTCTTCGGCCGGGACTTCTTCCGGATCTCGATCTTCCTGCCGTACGCCGTGCCCGCCGTGGTCGCCACCCTGATGTGGGGCTTCATGTACGGCACCCAGTTCGGTCTGGTGGGTGACATCAACAGCGCCTTCGACGTGACGCTGCCCGACCCGCTCTCGGCCCATCTGGTCCTGGCGTCGATCGGCAACATCGTCACCTGGGAGTTCGTCGGCTACAACATGCTGATCTTCTACTCCGCGCTGCGGGTCATCCCGACCTCGCTGTACGAGGCTGCGGAGATCGACGGCGCCGGGCAGTTCCGCGTCATCACGGCCATCAAGCTCCCGGCGATCCGCGGCGCCCTGGTCATCGCGACGATCTTCTCGATCATCGGCAGCTTCCAGCTCTTCAACGAGCCGAGCATCCTGCGACCGCTGGCGCGCAACGCGATCACGACGGACTACACGCCGAACTTCTACACGTACTCACTGTCCTTCAACGGACAGCAGCACAACTACTCCGCGGCGGTCGCCATCATCATGGGCCTGATCACCATGGTCATCGCCTACGTCGTGCAGCTCCGCGGCATGCGCAAGGGAGCCTGAGCCATGAGCACCCCCGTCACCACCGCCTCTCCCTCCGCATCGGCCGCGTCCGGCGGCGGCTCCAAGAACGCCCCCCGGCTGCGCACCCCGCGCAAGAAGCACTCCCCCGGGCGCCCCAAGCGGAGCATCCTGCTGACCGTGCTCACCGGTCTGATCCTGGTCTACACCGTGGTGCCGCTGCTGTGGCTGGTCATCAACGCGACCAAGACCCAGGCGGGCCTCGCCGACTCCAACGGCCTGTGGTTCGCCCACCACTTCGCCCTCTGGTCGAACATCCACGACACGTTCACCTACCACGACGGCATCTTCGTCCGCTGGCTGCTGAACACCCTGCTGTACGTCGTGCTCGGCGCCGGCGGTGCCACCTTCCTGTCGATCCTCGGCGGTTACGCGCTGGCAAAGTTCAACTTCCCCGGGAAGCGCGCCATCTTCGCCGTGGTCATCGGCGCGGTCGCCGTCCCCGGTACGGCTCTCGCGGTGCCGACGTTCCTGATGTTCAGCAAGATGGGGCTCACGGACACCCCGTGGGCGGTGATCATCCCCTCGCTGGTCTCGCCGTTCGGCCTGTACCTGATGTGGGTGTTCGCCACCGAGGCCATCCCGGTCGAGCTCCTCGAAGCCGCGCGGATCGACGGGGCGGGCGAGATCCGCACCTTCTTCCAGGTCTCCCTGCCGCTGCTCGCGCCCGGTGTCGTGACGGTCCTGCTGTTCACCACGGTCGCGACGTGGAACAACTACTTCCTGCCGCTCATCATGATCAAGAACCCGGACTGGTACCCCCTGACCCTGGGACTGGACGCCTGGAACTCCCAGGCCCAGACGATCGGTGGTGACGTCATCTTCAACCTGGTGATCACGGGTTCGCTGCTCACCATCGTGCCGCTGATCGCCGCGTTCCTGCTGCTCCAGAAGTACTGGCAGTCCGGACTCGCCGCCGGAAGCGTCAAGGAATAACCCAACCCTCAAGAAGTCCCACCCACGAAGAAGTGGAAGCACCTCCATGCGCAGAACTACCGGCCGCCTGCTGCGCGGCATGGCTCTCCTCTCCGTCCTCGCCCTGGGAGCGACCGCCTGCGGCGGCTCCGACGACGACAGCTCCAGCAGCACCAAGGCGGTTTCCGCCGCGGACATCCAGGCGGCTCTCAAGAAGGGCGGCTCGGTCACGGTCTGGGCCTGGGAGCCCACGCTGAAGACGGTCGCCGCCGACTTCCAGAAGAAGTACCCGAAGGTCAAGATCAACCTGGTCAGCGACCGGTCCGGTGACAAGCACTACACCGCGCTGTCGAACGCCATCGCGGCCGGCAAGGGCGTCCCCGACGTCGCCCAGGTCGAGTACTTCGCGCTGAGCCAGTACTCCCTCACCAAGGGCCTGACCAACCTGGCGCCGTACGGCGCCGACAAGCTGGCCTCCAAGTACACGGCCGGTCCGTGGAACGCGGTGAGCGACGGCGACAAGGTCTACGGCCTGCCGATGGACTCGGGCCCGATGGCGATGTTCTACAACAAGAAGGTCTTCGACAAGTACAAGATCGCCGTCCCCACCACGTGGGACGAGTACGTCGTCGCGGCCCAGAAGCTGCACAAGGCCGACCCGAAGGCCTACATCGCCGCCGACGCCGGTGACGCGGGCTTCACCACCAGCATGCTGTGGCAGGCCGGTTCGCGCCCCTACAAGGTCGACGGCACCAAGGTGACGATCAACTTCGAGGACGCGGCCGCCAAGAAGTACACCGACACCTGGCAGAAGCTCATCGACCAGAAGCTCGTCGCGCCCATCAACGGCTGGACGGACGACTGGTACAAGGGCCTCGGTGACGGCACCATCGCCACCCTGACCACCGGCGCCTGGATGCCCGCCAACTTCGTCAGCGGTGTCTCCGGTGCCTCCGGTGACTGGCGCGCGGCCCCGATGCCGCAGTGGACCGCGGGCGGCAAGGCCAGCGCGGAGAACGGCGGTTCGTCCCTCGCCCTGCCCACCCTGGGCAAGAACAAGGAACTCGCCTACGCGTTCGTCGAGTACGCCAACGCCGGCGCCGGCATCCAGACCCGCGTGAACGAGGGCGCCTTCCCGGCGACCAAGGCGGAGCAGCAGTCCGCGGCGTTCCAGAACAAGGAATTCCCGTACTTCGGCGGGCAGAAGGCCAACAAGATCTTCGCCGAGTCCGCAGCCGAGGTCGCTTCCGACTGGTCGTACCTGCCCTTCCAGCAGTACGCCAACTCGATCTTCAACGACACCGTCGGCAAGGCCTACATCTCGGGCACCACGCTGGCTCAGGGTCTGAAGAGCTGGCAGGACGCCTCGATCAAGTACGGCAAGGAGCAGGGCTTCACGGTCTCGAAGTGACCCGCTCGAAGTAACCGGCTCGAAGAAGCAACCGGCACCACCTCGGGAGCCGCCGCCGAGCAGCGATCGCTCGGCGGCGGCCCGCCCGGAATCCACCACGGATCTCGTACCGCCTGTGCAGTAACCGGAAGGACCATCATGATCTCCACCCTCCTGTCCCAGTTGCGGCACGGGCCGGACGGTGAGCCCACCACCCCGCGTCTCGCCTACGGCGCCGACTACAACCCGGAGCAGTGGCCGCGGGAGGTGTGGGACGAGGACATCCGGCTGATGCGCGAGGCCGGCGTCAACATCGTCTCCGTGGGGATCTTCTCCTGGGCCCGCATCCAACCGGCCCGGGACGCATGGGACTTCGGCTGGCTCGACGAGGTCATGGACCTGCTGCACGCGGGCGGCATCGGCGTCGACCTGGCCACCGCCACCGCGTCCCCGCCACCGTGGCTGAGCACGGAGCACCCGGAGATCCTCCCGGTGACAGCGGCCGGCGAGACCCTTTGGCCCGGGGGCCGCCAGCACTGGCGCCCCACCTCGCCCGTCTTCCGCGAGCACGCGCTGCGCCTGGTACGGAAGTTGGCCGAACGCTACGCCGACCACCCCGCGCTGGTCGCCTGGCACGTCTCCAACGAGCTCGGCTGCCACAACGTCTACGACTACTCCGACGACGCGGCCCGCGCCTTCCGCGACTGGCTGCGCGCCCGCTACACCACGATCGACACGCTCAACCAGGCCTGGGGCACCGCATTTTGGTCCCAGCGGTACAGCGACTGGGAGCAGATCCTGCCGCCCCGGCTGGCCGCGTCCTTCCCGAACCCCACCCAGCAGCTGGACTTCAAGCGCTTCTCCTCCGACGCGCTCAAGGACCATCTCCGCGTGGAGCGCGACCTGTTGCGCGAGATCACGCCCAACGTGCCGGTCACCACCAACTTCATGGTGATGGGCAACACCAAGGGCATGAACTACGCCGACTGGGCCGCCGAAATCGACTTCGTCTCCAACGACCACTACGTGCTGCCCGGTTCACAGGACCGCGACGAGCTGTCCTTCTCCGCGAACCTCGTGAGCGGGATCTCCGCCGGCCAGCCATGGTTCCTCATGGAGCACTCCACCAGCGCCGTCAACTGGCAGCCCGTCAACGTGGCCAAGCGCCCCGGCGACCTGGCCCGGGACTCCCTCCTGCACGTCGCGCACGGCGCCGACGCCGTCTGCTACTTCCAGTGGCGCCAGTCCGCGGCCGGCGCCGAGAAGTACCACTCCGCGATGGTCCCGCACTCCGGCGCCGACAGCGAGGTCTTCCGCGCGGTGACCGAACTCGGCCGCACACTGCGCACGTTGGCCCCCGTCGCCGGGTCGGACCGCGAGACGGCCCGGGTCGGCATCGTCTTCGACTGGGAGTCCTGGTGGGCCAGCGAGCAGGACTCGCACCCCACCGACCGGCTCGACTACCGCCAGGAAGCGCTCGACTGGTACTCCGCCCTCCTCGACCTCGGCGTCCGCGCCGACATCGTCACGGCACAGACCGCCCTCGACCGCTACGACGTGGTGATCACGCCGGTGCTGCACATGATCCCGGCGGCCCTCTCCAAGGAACTCACGCGCTACGTCGAGCAGGGCGGCCACCTGGTCTCCACGTACTTCTCCGGTGTCGTCGACGAGAACGACCACATCTGGCTCGGCGGCTACCCGGGCGCCCTGCGCGACCTGCTGGGCATCCGTATCGAGGAGTTCGGCCCGCTGCTCGACGGCGACACGGTCGAGCTGGACCTCGCCGGTGCCGCCACGGGCTCCCTGTGGACCGACCGGATCACGGTGACCGACCCCGAGGTGGAGGTGCTGGCCCACTACCGCAGCGGCACGTACGCCGGTCGCCCCGCGGTCACCCGCCGTACGGTGGGCGGAGGTTCGGCGGCGTACGTCTCCACGCGCCTGGGCCGTGCCGGACTCGCCGGTCTGCTCCCCGAGTTGCTCGCGCCCGCCGGTGTCGGCAGTGAACTCCCCGACGCCGCACGGGGAGTTGTCGAGCTGACCGTGCGCCGGAACGCCGACAGCCGCTACCTGTTCCTGGTCAACCGGACCGACGAGACAGTGCCGTTGACCGGTCTGTCCGGGGAACTACTGGTCGGCAGCGCGGGAGAGGACGGTTTCCCCGTGCTCTCCCCAAGGGAGGTCGCCGTAGTGAGCCAGCCCGCGACCTGACGGACGGCTCAGGTGAGTTCGAGCAGCCCGCGGCGGACGGCCTCCGACACGGCCGCCGCCCGGTTGTCGACCTTGAACTTGCGGTAGATCCGCACGAGATGGGTCTTGACCGTGGCCTCGCTGAGGAACAACGCCTCGGCGATGGCCCGGTTACTGTGCCCCTCGGCCATCAGCCGGACGACCTCGACCTCGCGCGCGGTCAACTCCTGGGCGGGGCTGACCACTTGGCCGACCAGTTCACCGACGACGTCCGCCGCGAGCCCGACCGATCCGCCGGCGGCCGTCCGGACCGCCTGGAAGAGTTCCTCCGGCGGCCCCGCCTTGAGCACATAGCCGCGGGCGCCCGCCTCCAACGCCCGTACGACATCGGCTCGTCCGGCGTAGCTGGTCAGCATGACGACCGCGACTCCCGGCGCCCGCTGGGCGAGCCGTCGGACGGCCTCGACGCCGTCGATCCCACTCCCCGGCCCGGCGAACCGCAGATCCATCAGCGCGACGTCGGGCGTCAACTGGGCTGCCAGGCGCACGGCTTCCTCACCGCTGCCGGCCTCGGCGATCACATCGAGGTCCGGTTCGCCGTCGAGCAGGGCGCGCAGTCCGGCCCGTACGACGGCGTGGTCGTCCGCGATGAGGAGCCGGAACGGTCCGCCGGTCATGAGGCGGTCGCCGCGGTGAGAGGTGCGACCGGCCGGATCCGGGGCGGTGCGGAGACCGTGGCGCGGACCCTGGTCCCCCCGCCCGGCACGCTGCTCACGTCGAGGTCTCCGCCGCATTCGCGCAGTCGCGCCCTGGCCGCGGGCAGCCCGAAGCCGCGGTCCGCGCGAGCACCGGCCGCGAAGGCCGCGGTGGGGTCGAAGCCCAGCCCGTCGTCGCTCACTTCGAGTTCCACCCGGTCCCGGTGCCGCCGGTAGGTCACCAACACGCTTGCCGCGCGGGCGTGTTCGCGTACGTTCGCCAGTGTGCTCTGGGCGACGCGGAAGAGGGTGGTGGCCGTGTGGTCGTCGAGTACCGGCTGATGCGCGCCCACCGCGTGGAACCGGACGCTGGCTCCGGCCCCCTCGGTCCGTGATCGGGCGCACAGCAGCCGTAGCGCGTCCTCCAGGCCCGCCTCGGCGACGGCGGCGGGAGTGAGGTCGCGGATGATCCGCCGGGTCTCCGCCAGGTTCGCGCCGAGTCCGTCGGCCACGGCACGGACCCGGATGCGCGCCACATCCGGCCGCTCGTCCCAGTCCCGCTCGGCCACCTGCAGCATCATGACGCTGCCGGCGAGTTCCTGGGCCAGTGTGTCGTGCAGGTCGCGGGCGATTCGGGTGCGCTCCGCGAGCACACCGGCCTGGCGCTGCTGCTCGGCCAACGTGTCCCGGGTGTCCCGCAGTTCCTCCACGATCCGCTGGCGGACGGCCGCGTCCCGCTGCTGGGTCCGGTACAGGGCGACGGTCGCCCACACCGCCGCGACGGGCACCAGCGCGACCTCGGGGTCGAACCGGCCCGTGGCCCGGACGAGCGACCCGACGAGTACGACGGTGATCACGGCCACGGTTACTACGGCAGCGCGTCGGCCGAGCACGCGAAGAGCGGCGCAGGCGAGCGGCAGGGCGCACCACACGTAGGCAGTCGTCAGCGGTGCCTGGGTGAGGAAGGTCAGCACGGTCCACAGCAGAACCAGTACGGGGACCCACGCGCGCCTGCCGAGCTGCCCGAGCCGGTCCCACCACGTGAGCCCTGCCGCGTACACCAGCGCCAACGCTCCGCTGAGGCTCACGATGTACCAGCACAACGGGACGTCGATCAGGGCGAGCCGGACGAAGCCCGCCCCGACGACGAGGAACAGCGCGAGATGGGAGACCTGCTCCAGGGTGTGCCGACCACCGCGAGCGGTCAGCGGAGCGCGAGCGGACACGGCAGATCCCCTTGGGCCGAGTGATCCGGACAGGGCTCCCGAGTCTATCGACCACCTGTATGACCGGTGTGAACAGTGGGGTCCGTCACGCTCCCGGGTGCAGCCCCAGCCAGCCCGGCGAGGGATCGCCCTTGACCTCGCCGAAGTAGAGGGCGAAGGTCTGCTTCCAGCGCTCGACCGCCGCGCGGTCGGCCATGAAGCGGGGGAAGCCGTCGATGTTCGCGTTCGGGTACTCCCAGATCGGCTTCAGTCCCGCCGGGAGCGTGGTGTCGGTCCGTACCGACCAGCCGTTGAAGGACGCCCCCTGCTGGGCGTCCGACAGTTGCCAGTTGAGGTAGAGCTGGGCCGCCGTGGTGTTCCTGGCCTGCTTCAGGATCGCGGCGCGCTGGCCCCAGGCCATGAAGGGGTGACCCTCGGGGACGACCCACCGCACGGGGGACGTGGAGACCAGCGTGCCCGACGAGCCGACGCCGATCGCCTTCTGCCCGGCGCGGACCGCGTCTCCCGGGGAGTTGCTGCCCCGGGCGAACCGCACGTCCTGTGCGGCGAACGCGGCCACCCATTCCCAGCCGTACCGCTGCGCGTACAGCGAGTAGAGGTAGAGGGACGCGTCGTCGTCGTGCGGGTACGACGAGGCGATCTTCCCCTTCCACTTCGGGTCGATCAGTTCGAGCGGGGACTTCGGGGCGTCCGCACCGACCGCGTCGACGCCGTACAGGAAGCTGAAGGCCACCGCGGCGATGCCCACCCAGGCGCCCTGCGGGTCCTTGAACTTGTCGTAGACCTTCGAGAACCCGGCCGGCTTGTAGGGCAGCAGGCGACCCTGCTCCTTCCAGCGAGTGAAGTCCTGCAGGGTCTGGAGTTGTACGACGTCGGGTACCAGGGTGTCGGTCGCGAACTGGTTGTCCACGCGCACGTCGTGGTACTTGCTGTAGTCGACGATCAGCGTCAGATCGATGTCGGGGAAACGCTTCCGGAAGGCGGCCTTGGTGCCGTCCTGCTGGGTCGCCGTGTCACCTCCGGCATAGATCACGAGCTTGCCGCCGTCCGCGAGGGCGGCCCGGTACAGCTCGTCGAGCGTTCTGGTCTCCTCCCGCGAGGACCGGAGTGCCGGGGCGGCGGAGGCCGTCGTGGCCGTGGCACCGAGCACGCTCATTCCGAGCGCGGCACCGGCTCCACCGGCAAGGACACGTCGTCTGCTGAGAAAACTGGACACGCTGTGGGGCCTCTCTGAGGGGGGCGTGAGGCCATGGACCGCGTGGGCGGAAGCCCGGCGCCATGGACATGCGTGATTCTTCAGCCGCCCAGGGGGCGTTCGCGTCGTCCGTACGGAGCGAGGGGTGTGCGAGAGGTTGAAGTCCCGTTCAACCGATCGGTTGAACGGGATGTCACCGGCCTGTCGTACCTGAGGGATGCGGCCACGTGTCCTGCCGTCGCGTCCAGGGGAGCCAGGTCAAACACCGACCGGAGCGCGGATTCCAGGATCAGCCCGTAGCCGGGCCCAGCCCCGTGACCGTGACCGTGACAAGTCGGCGTACCGCTGCCTTGGACGGCAGGGCGCCCGCCGCGGCGAGGGCGTGGAGGCAGTAGGTCGCGAGTTCGTCCGGGGAGACGTCGTCGCGGATGTCGCCGGACTGCGCGCCCTCGGCCAGGAGTTCGCGGAAGAAGCGGTGGAGGTGTTGTTCGGCGCCGGCGACGTGTTCGCCCTGGTGCAGCAGCGCGCCGAGTTCCGGTCCGTGGCCGTGGCGTCGCTGCTGGATGAAGGCGTACGCCTCCAGTACCGCTCTCAGCCGTTCGCCCGCGCCGCCGGGGCCGTCCCGAAGGGCGGCGAGTTCACGGAGATGGCCGGCGATCTGCTCCTCGTGCCACGCCGTCATGATCGACTCGACGTCCGGGAAGTACTTGTACAGCGTGGCCCGGCCGATCCCGCTCTCCTCGGCGATCTTCGACATCGTCACCGAACGCAGCCCACGCTCGGTCACCAGCACCGCCGTGGTCTCCAACACCGTCTCGCGTACGGCGCGGCGGTGCTCCTCGATGGTCTCGTTCCAGAGCTTCGGCACGGTCTCAGCATACGACTCGCCGCCATCGAAACACTATGCATTGACAGCGACACAGTGTCTCGATAAAGCTGGCGGCGCCGATACGCACGAGTCCCAACGCCTGACCGAACCGAGGACCCCATGCCCACCGCCGAAGCACGCATCCCCACCGACCGCCCCGGTCGCTACCTCGTCCAACTCTGCAAGCACTTCGCCAACAAGGGCCGCCATCTGACGCATCTCCCACGCACCCACACACTCCCGGAGCTCCGGCCCAACCAGATCCAGGCCGAATGGACGGACAGCGACGGGACGCTCCGTCTGCCGTGGGGGCAGTGCACCCTGCAAGCCGTCCCCGGCGCGCTGCGGGTGTGCGCCGAGGCCGACGACCGAGAGAACCTGGAGCGGCTTCAGGATCTCGTCGACACGCACATCGCCAGGTTCAGCAGGCGCGATCCGCTGCGGGTGGAGTGGGAACCGCCCAGGCCCACACGCCATGGACCGGCCGGGTCGTGAGGTTTCTGGTGATGGTCCTCGCGGCGAAGGCGACCCTCGTGGGCGGTCTCGCTCTGCATCGACACGGGCGCCGCACCGGAGGACAGGTCCGGCCGCGCGGCGACCCGGTCTCCATCAGCACCACCTTTCCCCCCGCCCGGGGTGCAACGCATGCGTTTTATACCCCCTAGGGGTATAGTCCCGCCTGACGCACACCGGAGAGGGGCGGTTTCATGGAAGCGATCAGGCACGCGTTGTCCATCGCGGGTTCGATGACCTGGGAGGTCACCTGGGCACTGATCCTCGGCTTCACGCTCTCCGCCGTCGTGCAGGCGGTGGTGCGCCGGTCGACGGTCGTACGGCTGCTCGGTGACGACCGGCCGCGCACGCTCGCCCTGTCCGCCGGGCTCGGTGCCGCCTCGTCCTCCTGCTCGTACGCGGCCGTCGCACTCGCCCGCTCCCTGTTCCGCAAGGGCGCGAACTTCACGGCGGCCATGGCCTTCGAGATCGCCTCCACCAACCTGGTCGTCGAACTCGGCGTGATCCTGGCCCTGTTGATGGGCTGGCAGTTCACCGCCGCGGAGTTCGTCGGCGGGCCGATCATGATCGTCGTCCTCGCGGTGCTGTTCCGCCTCTTCCTGCGTGAGCGTCTGCTGCGCGGGGCGCGGGAGCAGGCGGAGCGCGGGCTCGCCGGTTCCATGGAGGGGCACGCGGCGATGGACATGTCGATCGGGGGCGAGGGGAGCTTCGTACGGCGGCTGTTCTCGCGGGACGGGTTCACGTCCGTCGCGCACATCTTCGTGATGGAGTGGGCCGCGATCCTGCGCGACCTGGTGGCCGGGCTGCTGATCGCGGGCGCGATCGCCGCCTGGGTGCCGGACAGCTTCTGGCACACGTTCTTCCTCGCGGACCATCCCCTCGCCGCGAAGCTGGTCGGACCGCTCGTCGGCCCGCTGGTGGCCATCGCGACCTTCGTCTGCTCGATCGGCAACGTGCCGCTCGCGGTGGTGCTCTGGAAGGGCGGCATCAGCTTCGGCGGGGTGATCGCCTTCATCTACGCCGACCTGCTGATCCTGCCGATCCTGAACATCTACCGGAAGTACTACGGCGCCCGGATGGCCGGCTTCCTGCTGGTCACCTTCTTCGCCGCGATGGCCGTCGCCGGATACATCGTCGAGTTCGCCTTCGGCGGTCTTGGACTGATCCCGGACCAGGCCGACGCCAAGATCCCCGACGACGGGATCACCTGGAACTACACGACCTGGCTGAACATCGTCTTCCTGCTGCTGGCCGCGAGTCTGGTCGTACGGTTCCTGCGCAGTGGCGGCCCGGCCATGCTGCGGATGATGGGCGGTTCACCGGACGACGGCGGGCAGGAACACGAGCACCACCATCACCACTAGCCGGGGACCCCGCCTCCCGCCGAATTCCCGCACCGCCCCGGTCAGTTCACTGTAAAGAACCTTGACAGGCGATTGGTCTAGTCCAAATATGGTCGCTGTTCGCCCCGGACCGGGGCGACTTCTCTCCTTTCAGCATGGGAGCGTCAATGAGACGACCTGGGCCTCTTCGCGCGTCGCTGTCCTGCGCGGCCGTAACCGCCTTGTCCACGGGGCTTGTCGCTCTCGGCGGGGGTGCCGCGAACGCCGATCACCGCGCGCGGCCCATGCCGGATCATGTGGCGGCGCCGTACTTCGAGGCGTGGACCGGTGAGAGCCCGGCCGTGCTGGCCGCCGAGTCCGGCAACAAGTACCTCACGATGGCCTTCCTGCAGACCGAGACGGCCGGCTCGTGCACGGCGTACTGGAACGGCCTGCCCGCCCAGCCGATCGACAGGTCCACCTTCGGCAAGGACATTGCCACCATCCAGGCGCGCGGCGGCAACGTCATCCCGTCCTTCGGCGGCTACGCGGCGGACACCACCAACACCGAACTGGCCGACAGCTGCACCGATGTCGACGCCATCGCGAAGGTCTACGAGAGCCTGGTCACGACCTACGGCGTGAGCCGCATCGACCTCGACATCGAGGCCGACTCCATCAACAACACGGCCGGCATAGACCGCCGCAACAAGGCGATCGCGAAGGTGCAGCGCTGGGCCCAACGCACCGGCCGCAGCGTGGAGTTCTCCTACACACTGCCGACCACCACCACAGGTCTCGCGCCCAACGGCGTTGCCCTGCTGCAGAACGCGGTCGACAACGGCGCGCGCGTGGACGTCGTCAACATCATGACCTTCGACTACTACGATGGCGCCACCCACGACATGGCGGAGGACACCAAGACCGCCGCGACCGGCCTGCACTCCCAACTCGCCGCGCTGTACCCGAAGAAGAACCCGGCCAAGCTGTGGAAGATGATCGGCGTCACCGAGATGCCCGGCATCGACGACTTCGGTCCCGCGGAGACCTTCACCACGCAGAACGCGGTCACCGTGAAGAAGTGGGCCGTGGCCCGGGGCATCAACACGCTGTCCTTCTGGGCGCTCCAGCGCGACAACGGCGGCTGCGTGGGCACCGGCGGCGCCAACAACTGCTCTGGGATCGCTCAGGACACCTGGTACTTCAGCCACACCTTCAAGTCGTTCACCCGGAGGTGACGGGGAGGGTCAACTCCCAGGTGTCGACGCCGTAGTCGAGGGTCATGCCGTGCCGTTCGTACAGCGCGAGCGCATTGCTGGTGTTGTCCGTGTCCACACCCAGGCCGATCCGGTCGCGGCCGAGTGCCGCGTAGTGGCCGAAGCCGTAGCGCAGGAGGTGGCTGCCCAGGCCCCGGCCGCGGGCCTGGCGCAGGACGGCGATGTTGCCGATCCAGGCCATCGAGGCGCGGTCGTTGTGGGTGCGCAGCATCCCGGCGTCACCGAGGCCGTCGACGTGGGCGATCCAGATCAGGGACCAGTCGACCCGCTCGGCGTCGATGTCGTCCAGCCACTGCGCGTACGTGCGGTACTGGAAGTCGAAGTGCTCGGTCATGGCCTCCTGGAGCAGCGCGTGGGCGCGTCGGCGGTCCGGTTCCTCCAGGCAGGGGCGCAGGGTCACACCGGACGGGGAGGGTGGCAACGGGTCGGCCGTGGCAACTAGTTGACGGGCCATCACGTTGTAGCGGCGGACCGGTTGCCAGCCTCGGCCTCGTAGTGCGTCCACGTCCATGGTGGGGGCGAGGGTGAGGTGCAGGTGCACCACGGCGCGGGGCGCCCCGTTGGCGGCGGCCCGTTGCGCGGCGCGGGTCTCCATCAGGTCGAACAGGTGCAGGGCGCCGGGGAGTCGGCCCGGCACGATGTAGTGGTCGATATCGATCCGCTCGCCGCCCGAGTCGTCCCACAGCAGGCCGTACCCGATGAGGCGGGCGCCCGCGAAGAGCAGCCAGGAGTCCCGCTCCAGGTCCACCTCGGGGTGCTTCAAGTCCGCCTGGATCTCGGCCAGTTCGGTGTCCGCGCGGCCGATCTCCAGCAGGTCGATCTCGTTCAGCAGGGCGCACACCGCCGGCGCGTCGTCCGGTGTCACCGGGCGCACGGTCAGTCCGGGCGGCGGAGGGCTGGGGGCGGTCATGGACCCACTGTCGGATGATCGCCCCCGACTCGCAACGGAGTTTCCGGGCCCCGTGCCTTCAGTCCTCCATCATTTCGCGCACCAGCGGGGCCACCTTCGTGCCGTACAGCTCGATGTTGGTCATGAGGGTGTCGTGGGGCATCCCGGTGATGCCGTACTTGAGGTTGAAGCGGGTCGCGTCGAGGGTCTTGAGGGTGTCCGTGATCTTGCGGGCCACGGTCTCGGGTGATCCGACGTGCAGGGCCCCGCCGGGGCCGACGTCCTGCATGAGGCTCTCGCGGGTCGGGGTGCGGAAGCCGCGTTCCCGGGCCACGCTGCGGATCAGTTCCTGGAAGGCCGGGACGAACTCCTCCACCGCCTGTTCGTCGGTGGCGGCGACATGGCCGGGCGCGTGCACACCGATGGGCCGCGCGGGGTGGCCGAACTCCGCCAGCGCCCGCCGGAACAGCTGGGAGAACGGGGCGAAGCGGGCCACGTCACCGCCGATGATCGCCAGCATCAGGGAGAACCCGTACTGGGCGGTGCGGATGACGGACTGGGGGCTGCCGCCGACACCGATCCAGGTGGGTATCGAGCCGGTCTCGCTGTGCGGGTAGACCGATATGCCGTCGAGGGCGGCACGGGTGTTTCCGGACCAGGTGACGGGCTTCTCCTTGAGGAGTTCGGCGAAGAGGGCGACCTTCTCCTCGAACAGCTCCTCGTAGTCGTTCAGGTCGTAGCCGAAGAGCGGGAAGGACTCGGTGCTGGACCCTCTGCCGAGGATGACCTCGGCGCGGCCCGCGGAGACGGCGTCGAGAGTGGCGTAGCGCTGGAAGACGCGGACGGGGTCGTCCGAACTGATCACCGTCACGGCCGAGTTGAGGCGGATGCGCTCGGTGCGCGCGGCGATGGCCGCGAGGACGACGTCGGCGGCCGACAGGGGCATCGCCTCGGTGTGGTGCTCGCCGATGCCGAAGTGGTCGACGCCGACCTGGTCGGCGAGGACGCCTTCCTCGACGAGGCGGCGGATGGCCTGGCCGTGGGTCAGCGGCGCGCCCTCGGCGTCGTTCGTGACGTCACCGAACGTGTCCAGGCCGAGCGTGATGGCGAAGGGGGTGGTCGGGGTGGTCATCTCGTACTCCTTGGTTCTGCTCGGTGGGTCAGGTGGCGATACGGCGCATCAGGCCGAGGAGCCGGGTCAGGTCGGCGGCATCGACGTGGTCGAGGACATGGCGCCGGACGCTGGAGAGGTGGGCCGGCCATGCCTCCTGGAGGCGGGCGAGGCCCTGGTCGGTGAGGACGGCGTTCCAGCCGCGGGCGTCCTCGGCGCACCGCTCCCGTCCGACCAGCCCCTGGGTCTCCAGGCGGGTGACGATGCGGGTCATGCCGCTCAGCGAGAGGCTGCAGACGGACGCCAACTCGCTCATCCGCATGCGCCGGTCCGTGGCCTCGGACAGATGCATGAGGGTCGTGTACTCGGACAGCGGCAGGCGCTGCTCCCGCATCATGTCGGCGTCGACGGCCCGGGGCAGCACGAGCATCACCCGCGCGAGTTCACGCACCAACTCCTCCTCGTGCGGACTCATGGGTCGCAGTGGCTGCTCGGGCGTGGTCATGCCACCAGTTTACTTGATTGACGAAACAAGCAAGTGGGTCGATGAGAGCGACCGCCTCGCGGCTTCCGTGCTCACCAGACGGGCGGCTCGTCCCCCGTCGTGTCCGCATGGCCGTGATAGCGCAGCAGGAGCATCGCCGCGTCGTCGTGGAGCGGGCCGGCCGTGTGCCGGACCAGGTCCTCGCGCAGGGAGTCCAGCGCGCTCTGCGCGTCGGGTTCCTTCAGCAGGTGCGCCCGCTCGCCCAACGGATAGAACGTGCCCTGGCCGTCGCGGGCCTCGGTGACGCCGTCGGTGTACAGCAGCAGCTGCTCGCCCGGCGCGAAACCCACGGAGAACGGCTTCGGGCTCTCGCTGCCCTGGGCGCCGCCCAGGCCGAGCGGCGGGGCGTAGGAGGGCGGTGCGGGGAAGTCGGCGGTGCCGTCGCGCCGTACGACCATCGGGGGCGGGTGGCCGTAGTTGAGGAAGAGCACCTCGTGGTCCGTGCCGATCTCGGCGAGGACGGCGGTCACGAACTTCTCGTCGGACAGGACGCGGGAGACGCTGCGCTCCAGGCGCTCGCCGAGTCCCACGAGGTCGGGTTCGTCGTGCGCGGCCTCGCGGAACGCGCCGAGCACCACGGCGGCCGTCTCGACGGCGGCGAGCCCCTTGCCCTGCACATCGCCGACGATCACCCGCACACCGTGCGGGGAGGCGACCACCTCGTAGAGGTCACCGCCGATGCGGGCCTCCGCGACGGCCGAGGTGTACGACACCGCCGCCTGGAGCGGACCCGCGGTCAGCGGTACGGGTCGTAGAAGTACTCGCTGCGCGACCTCCGCGATGGACCGCACGCTGGCGAGTTCGGCCTCGCGGCGGCCGCGCATCACGGCGGCGGCGATGCCCGCGCCGGTCACGCCCACCACCGACACCATCGCCAGGAAGCCCCGGCGTTCCTGGAACAGGCCGTCGTAGAGACCGAGTCCGACGCACAGCGCGAGCGCGGCGGCGCCGAACCACGCGGTACGGCGCCAGCCGCCGACGAGTCCGGCGAAGGCCGGGCCGAGGGAGGCCAGCGGGAGGAAGCCGAGGCCCGGCCCCGTGACGAGGTCCCCGACCGCCACCACCGCCATCACCGCGGCGGGCAGCCAGGTCAGCACGGAGAGACTGCGCTGCGGCTTCGCTGCGGCCATGGTCCACTCCAAGGGCGTCGCGGCTTTCGGGGGCCGCCTTCCGCAGGGGCCCTCCCCCACCTTTGGACATCGCAAGGCTGCCAGGCAATCCCCTTGGTGTGCCCGGCGCTTTACTCAATTGAGTCCGAGAACGGACATTTCCTGATCGACGACAACCATGTGGTTCCGCCTGGTTGCCGATCACGGACTGCGGGCAAGGGAACGGTGTAGGACCGGCCGTGCAAGACATGCAGCGGCCCCGGTGCGGTCGCGCCGCGGGGATACCGGGTTGTCCTAGGAGGGGAAGTGATTCGCCATGCGTACGCATCGGCGTACCCATAGGCGTTCTGTACGCGTGGAGTACCTGCTGCCGGACGAGGCCGCGTCGGCGGGTCAGGCACGGAAGTTGACCTCGGAGTTCCTCGCCCGCTCCCGCCATCAGCTGGCGCGGGTGGACGCGGAGCAGATCGACGACGCGACGCTGATCGTGTCCGAACTCGTCGCCAACGCGACCGAGCACGGCCGCGGCGAGTGCCGGCTGCGCCTCCAACTGTCCGACGAGCGCGTCACGGTCGAGGTATACGACGACAACCCGACCCCGCCCCGCGTACGGCCGTTGACAGCCGAGGGCGAGAGCGGACGCGGCCTGGCCATGGTCCGCTGCCTGGCGCACCGCCTGGACGTCACCCCGCTCACCGGGGGCGGCAAGCGGGTGCGGGCGATTCTGGCGATCTGACCCGGCCGCGCGGTCGGTTCAGCCGACGCGCAGCGGCGGTACGACGGGCACCTCCGGGGCTGCATCGATGTCGGCCTGCGTCATCCGGAACTCGACGGGGTAGGCCTCGCGCCGGGTGCGGCGGTCGGGTTCGGTGGTGCGCCACATGTAGAGGCAGCGGACGCATTGGAGTACGTCCCACACGCCGGGGACCGGCGAGGTCGTCACGGTGTCGACCGTGTCGTGGGCGCAGCGGGGGCAGATCATGACGGGTGGCTCCTGAGGTCGGTGCACTGGGCGGTCTGTGGACTTTCAGCGGCCTTTCGGCGGGCTTTCAGCGGGCGGCGAGGAGGGCGCGCAGCCGGTCGGTCCACTCCGGGGTCTCGGGCAGGTCGCGTACCGGGGTGTCGAAGTGGCCCCTGTTGTCCGGTGCGACCGGTGTCGTGGCGTCGATGATCATCTTGCTGGTGATTCCCGGGGTGTTGGCGGCCGGTGCCAGGGCCATGACCGACAGGTTGGGGACGATGATCACGTCGTCCTGGGGGTTCACCTTCGCGGACATCGCCCACATCACCTGGGGCAGGTCGAAGGGGTCGACGTCCTCGTCCACGACGATGACCTGCGTGACGTAGCCGAGGCCGTGGGGTGTGGTCATCGCGCGCATGCCGACCGCCTTGGCGAAGCCGCCGTAGCGCTTCTTCGTGGAGACGATCACCGCGAGGCCGTGGGTGTACATGGCGTTGACTGCCTGCACCTCGGGGAATTCGGCGCGGAGTTGCTTGAGGAGGGGGACGCAGGTGTTGGGGCCGACGAGGTAGTCGACCTCGGTCCACGGCATGCCCAGGTAGAGGGACTCGAAGACCGGGTCGGTGCGGTAGGAGACGCGGTCGATGCGGATCGTCGGCATGCGTCGGCCGCCGGAGTAGTGGCCGGTGAACTCGCCGAAGGGGCCCTCGATCTGGCGCTTCCGGCTCTCTACGACGCCCTCGATGACGACCTCGGAACCCCAGGGGACGTCGAAGCCGGTGAGGGGCGCGGTGGCGATGGGGGCGGGGGCTCCGCGCAGGGCGCCGGCCATCTCGTACTCGGACTGGTCGTAGCCCATCGGCATGCCGGCGACGATCGTGATGACCGGGTCGTTGCCGAGGGTGATCGCGATGGGCAGGTCCTCGCCCAACTCCTCGGCGGCGTGCAGGTGTTGGGCCACGTCATGCATGGGGACGGGCTGGAAGGCGAGGCGGTCGCGGCCGATGACCTCGATGCGGTACGTGCCGACGTTCTGCTTGCCGAAGTGGTCCGGGTCGCGCGGGTCGCGGGAGACCACGGCGGCCTTGTCGAGGTAGAAACCGCCGTCGCCGTCGTTGAGCCGGAACAGCGGGAGGACCTCGAACAGGTCGATGTCGGCGCCCTGTTGGGTGTTCTCCCGCCAGGGCGCGTCCTCGCGACGCTCCGGTGCGACCGGGAAGGCGTCCCAGCGGCGGGCGAACTCCTCGACCTGCTCGCGCACGGAGGTCTCCGGGGGCAGCCCGAGGGCGAGGGCGTGGTTGCGCCAGGAGCCGTGGACGTTCATCGCGATCCGGGCGTCGGTGAAACCCTTGACGTTGTCGAAGTAGAGGGCGGGGGCGCCTTCGCCGATACGTCCGGCCGCGTTGGCGGCGGCGGCCAAGTCCGGTTCGGGGAGGACCTGTTCGGTGATCCGCAGCAGTTGGCCGTGCTTGTCCAGGGTGTCCAGGAAGCTGCGGAGGTCGTCGTAGGGCATGGGGGCTCCGTACGTGAAGGGGCGTGTGGCGCGGGTGATGTGGGCGCCTCGGGTGTCTCTGGCGGTGTGTCAGGCGGCGGGGTGGATGCGTGTGTCGCGGGCGGGGCGCATGCCCTCCCAGCGCTTGGCGGCAGGGGCGGGCAGGTCCAGCTGGTCGAGGACGCGGGAGGTGATGTGGGTGACGATGTCGTCGACCGTGGCGGGGTGGTTGTAGAAGGCGGGCATCGGGGGCACGATCCGGACGCCCTTGCGCGCGAGGTCGAGCATGTTCTCCAGGTGGATCTCGCTCAGGGGGGTCTCGCGCGGTACGAGGACCAGCGGGCGGCGTTCCTTGAGGATCACGTCGGCGGCCCGGCCGATCAGCCCGTCGGCGTAGCCGGTGCGGATGCCGGCCAGGGTCTTCATGGAGCAGGGCACGATCACCATGCCGTCGGTGCGGAACGACCCGGAGGCGATGGTGGCGCCCTGGTCCTCGGGACTGTGGACGACGTCGGCCAGCTCGGCGACCTCGCGGGCGGTGCGTCCCGTCTCCAGCTCAACAGTGGTCCGGGCCCAGCGGCTGAGGACGAGATGGGTCTCGACCTCGGGCAGCTCGGCGAGCTGCTCCAGCAGCCGGACACCGAGCACGGCCCCGGTCGCTCCGGTCATTCCCACGATCAGTCGCACGTCACCAGCTCCTTGCCCAGTTCGGTCTCTGCACTTTCGACCGTAGGAGCGGTTCGCTGTCCGACAAGGGTAGGCTCAGGACCCACCATGGGAAAAAACGGTCAGCATCGATCCGAGATCACGGACGTGGCGTACCGTCCGTCACTCAGCGCGCCCATCGGTATGGACGTGGTGGGATTCACCGAGCTGCTGGCGCGCGGTGAGCGCCGTGGCATCGACCTGTCGGCGCCGCAGCGGCCGGACTTCCACCATCTGATCCACGTCACCGAGGGCACGCTGCGCCACCGGGTGGACTTCACGGACTGCGCGGTGGAGGCGGGCGGCTGGCTGTGGGTGAGCTCGGGGCAGGTGCACCAGTACGTCCCCGACGACCTGACGACGACCCGGGGCACGATCGTGATCTGGCAGCCCGGTTTCGTCCTGGCCGATCCTCCCTTCGACCAGTCACCCCTGCTCCCGACGGGTCCGCACGCGCGGGCGGCCCGCCTGACACTCCGTCATCTCACGCACGAATACGCCGACTTGGCCTCACTCCCCCTCGACGCCCACCTCCAGACCCTCCGCATGCTCCTCTCCGTCCTGCTGCTGCGCCTCTCGCACGTGCGCCCGGACCCGGTGTCGTCCGCCCCGGCCGACGACACGTTCCGCCGTTACAGCGCCGCCCTGGAACGCGATTTCCGCACCAGCCACCAAGTCGCTGACTACGCCGCCGCGTTGGGCTACAGCCCGCGCACCCTCACCCGGGCGACCCTCGCGGCGACCGGCACGACCGCCAAGCAGTACCTCGACGCCCGCATCCTCCTGGAGGCCAAGCGCCTCCTCGTCCACACCGACGCGACGGCGGCGGACGTCTCCCGCGCCCTCGGCTTCGGCGAGCCGACCGACTTCGCGAAGTTCTTCCGCAAGCGGGAAGGACGTACGCCACTGGAGTTCCGGGCGGTGGCACGCGGGCAGACATGAGTAGCCCGAGCAACCGGAGGTGGGTATGCGGGAGTTCCAGCCGGGTCAGACCGCCGTACGGCGTGATGTGTTCCGGCGGAAGGTGTGGAGTGCCCATGCGTTACGGGTCGTGGAGGACACCGCCGAGGCGCTGGTTCTGGGGTGCCGGCCGGGCGCGGAGTCGTTGGCCCCCACGACCTGGATCGAGTCCCTCCTCACCGGCGACGAAACCGCCCGGCTGCGCGCCCTGGCGAACCTGGCCAACGGCAACTGGCAGCTCGGCCGCTGGACTTGGCGGGACACCGCCCATCTCCAATGGGTGCCGCCCGACAGCTGGTTCAGCGTCAACGCGTTCTTCGACGCCGCGGGAGACGACCGACTCACGCGCTGGTACGTCAACTTCCAGCATCCGATGCGCCGCACACCCATCGGCTTCGACACTTTCGACCTGCTGCTGGACCTGGTGGTCGCGCCCGACCTGTCGCGGTGGGACTGGAAGGACGAGGACGAGTACGCCCACGGCCGCCGGTTGGGGGTGGTGAGCGAGGCCGATCACCGGGCGGTGGAGAAGGCCCGCGAGGAGGCGGTCGCGATGATCGAGGGGGCCGTCGGACCGTTCGCCGCGGAACGGGGGTTGGGGACATGGCGCTACGAACCTCACTGGCCCGACCCTCAACTGCCCACCGGAGTCCTTGACTTGGTCTAGTCGGTGCCACCCGGGTCTCCTGACAGGCCAATACGCACCGGCAGTTCGCTCAGGCCCCGCAGCAGCGTGCTCGTTCGCCACGTCAGTGTCGCGGGGTCGGTGGCGAGGGTGAGGTCGGGGCAGTGGTGCAGGAGGAGGCGTACGGCGATGGCGGCCTCGGTGCGGGCCAGGGGTGCTCCCAGGCAGTGGTGGAGGCCGTGGCCGAAGGCGAGGTGTGCGGGTCCCCGGCGCCGTAGGTGGAAGCGGTCGGGCTCGGGGAAGTGGAGCGGATCGCGGGAAGCTGCGGCCAAGGAGATCTGCACCGCGTCCCCGGCCGGGATGTGGGTACCGGCGAGGTCCAGCGACTCGGCCGCGAAACGGAACGCGGTGGCGTGGACGGGCGACTGGTGACGCAGCGCCTCCTCCACGGCGGCACCGGCCAAGTCCGGTTCGGAACGCAGCAGTTCGAGTTGGTCGGGGTGGGTGAGCAGGGCATGGACGGTCGCGGAGATCAGGTTGACGGTCGTCTCGTGGCCGGCGACGAGGATCAGGAAAGCCATTCCGAGGAGTTCCTCGGAGGTGAGGGGCGTCTCGGCGGCGGGTTCGCGGGCCGTGGCGACCAGGTCACTCAGCAGGTCGTCTTCTCGTCTGCCGCGCTTCCGGTGGATCAACTCCGCCAGGTAGCCGCCCAGGGCGGCAGCGGCCGAGGCGCCCGACTCGGGCGAAGCGGGCATCACGAGCTCGTTCGACCAGGCGTGGAACACCGTACGGTCCGCGGTGGGCACCCCGAACAGATCGCAGATCACGGTGACGGGCAGCGGCAGGGCATACCGGCTCACCAGGTCCACCGTCCCCCGCGCCGGAAGCTCGGCGAGCAGATCGCCGGCGATGTCCGCGGTGCATGGGCGCAGGGCGGCGATCCGCGCGGGCGTGAAGTGGCCCGCGACCAGCCGCCGTAGGCGCGTGTGGTCCGGTGGATCGGTCTGCAGCATGTTGCGACCCAGGGCGTGGCCTCCGTCGTCCTGCCAAGTCGCGGAGTGGCGGATGTCGTTGCGCAGGCGCGGGTCGGTCAGGGCGGCGCGGGCCGCATCCAGGGTGACGACCAGCCAGCTCTCGCCGCTGCCCGGCACTAGGACCCGGTGCACGGGACCTCGTTCACGCAGGGCCGCGTAGACGGGGTGGGGATCCGTGGCCAGGTCGTGCCCGCCGGGGGCGAGGTCCTGGAGGGTGGGTGCCGGCATGGCACTCCTTTCGGTGGTCGGCGGGGGTTCGGGCCGGGCGGTCAGCTGCCGCCGCGCCGTACGGCATGCAGCGCGTGCGCGAGGGCCGTCGCCTGGGACGTGGCCCGCTCGGACGGCCGCCGGGCGGCCGGCGTCGGCGGTCAAGTCGCGGCCCCTGGTCACGGCGTACTCGGGGTGGGGCGGTCACATGCCGACGCGCCAAAGGGCAGGCGGCGCGTGCGCGAAGGTCATCGGCTGGGCGTGGCCGGTACGGGCGCCCGCCAGGCGGCCGGCGTCGGCGGTCGAGTCGCGGCCCATCGCAACCCGGGCCGCACGATCGGGTCCGGCACGGCACTCCTGCCGATGGTTACGGGGCCGGGCCGCCACATGCCCCCGCGCCAAACGGGATGCACGGCGTGCGAGGGCCATCGCCTGGGCGTGACCCGCCCGGGCGGCCGGCGTCGGCGCTCAAGTCGCGGCCCATCGCAACCCGGGCCGCACGATCGGGTCCGGCACGGCACTCCTGCCGATGGTTACGGAACGCTCGGGGCCGGGTGGTCACACACCACCGCGCCATACGGCGTGCACCGCGTGCGCGAGGGCCATCGCCTGGGTGTGGCCGGCACGGGCGGCTGCCGGACGGCGGGCGTTCGCGGTCAGGTCTCGGCCCATCGCGCGGCGGGACGGGCGGTCCGGGGTCACGAGGGTGATCTCGGCGCCCTGCGCGGCGAGTTGGGCCGCCTGTTGCGGGGCGCTGGGGTGCGGGCCCACCGCCTTCGGGATCGGCGCTACGGCCAGGATGTGGTCGTAGCCGTCGGCCAGGTGCACGTTGGTGGTCGTGCGGCTGCCGCCGTCGATCCAGCGGCGGCCCGCGGCCGTGACGGGCGGTGAGACGAGGGGGACGGCGCAGCTCGCGGCGACCGCTTCGAGGAGGGGCACCTTCGTGTGCGCGTCGAAGGTCTCCAGGGTCCCGGTCTCGGCGTCGACCGCCGTGATCCGCAGGGCGCGGCCCGGCCAGTCCCGGGCGCCGCGCAGCAACGTGCCGACGGCGTCGAGGAGTTCGGACTCGGGTCCGGTGTGTGCGCCGAGGGCGGCACGGCCGAGCCGGCGTACGGAGCGTTGCGGATCGCGGGAGCCCAGTGCCGCCCACAGAAAACGGATCGTCTGGGCCGCGGTGACCCGTAGCTCCACCTTGTCGGAGCGGGCGAGTTGACGTTCGTACAACTCCCCCGGTGCCTCGCCGGCCGCGAGCCGGGCGCCGAAGATCGCGCCCGCGGAGGTGCCGATGATCACGTCGGCGCGGTCGAGGTCGACGCCGGCCTCCGCGAGCCCGGCGAGCACACCCGTCATCCACGCCCCGCCGACGGGCCCACCGCCACCCAGAACCAGTGCCGTGCCACGCATGACTCCACCCCCTCGCCACATAAGTGGGGATCGCTCCCCACTTGACGGATCGACGATAGCATCGCGACCGGGGAGCACTCCCCACTAATACGGAGGACGACGATGACGGGCCCGAACGACGCGACGGCACCTGCTCGACGCCGCGATGCGCGGCGCAACCGGGAGCTGCTGATCGAGGCAGCCCACGCCGCCTTCACCGAGCAGGGGCTGCACGCGCCGATCGACGTGATCGCCCGCCGGGCCGGCATCGGCAACGCCACCCTGTACCGGCACTTCCCCACCCGCGCAGCCCTCGTGGACGCGGTCTTCCGCGACCTGCTCACCGACACGATGAGCGTGGGCGAGCAGGCGCGCACCGTCGACGACGCCTGGGCGGGCCTGACCGGTTATCTGGGGACCGTCTTCGCGGGCCTGGCCGCCGACCGCGGCACCAACGACCTGATGACCACCCACCTCGACGGCGTCGAATCGCTCCAGGCCGTGCACGCCCACAACCGGCGCACCGTGGAACTGCTGCTGAGCCGGGGCCGCGACCAGGGCACGATCCGCGCGGACGTCACGCCGGAGGACGTCCTGTTCACCCTCGCCGCGCTGGGCCGAACCGTCCCCGCCCTCACCGCGGCCGCCGGCCCCGACGCCTGGCGCCGCCCGCTGGCGCTCCTCCTGGACGGGCTGCGCGCCGTGCCCACCACCACCGAGCTCGACTCCCCCGCCCTCACCGCGACACAGCTCAACACCGCGCTGCAGGGCCTTGGTTCACAGAGCTGAGCCGTCCACCGATTGACCGGGAGCCGGCACCCGGAAACCCCACTGCCCGGCGCCGAAGAGCGATCCCCCGCTCCTCCGACGCCGGGCAGTAGACCCCCCTACGTTCATCTCGCCCAGGTCAGGACTCGACCCCGGCATCCTCCAACTCGCCGACCGCCTCGGCCTTCTCCTCGCTCGGTGCGGCTTGCCGTACCGCCGGGATCGCCGCCGCGACCAGAGCCGCCAGCAGGGCGACGCCGCCGCCGATGATGAGGCCCGTGCGGAAGCCGCCCTCGGAGGTGAAGGTGTAGCCGCCTGCCGTCGTGGTCATCTGGGCGAGGACCACGCCGACCACCGCGGCGCCGATCGAGGTGCCGAGGGAGCGCATCAAGGTGTTGAAGCCGTTGGCCGCGGCGGTCTCGGAGAGGGGGACCGAGCTCATGATGAGGGCGGGCATCGCACCGTAGGCGAGGCCGACGCCGCTGTTGATGACGATGCAGACGACCATGAGACCCCAGGCGGAGCTCATCAGGCCCATCGACAGGGCGTAGCCGGCGGTGATGACGAGCACGCCGCTGATCAGGGTGAACTTGGGGCCGCGGGCGTTGGTGAGCTTTCCGCCGAGCGGGGAGACGATCATCATCATGATGCCGCCGGGGGCCATCCACAGGCCGGACGCGAGCATCGACTGGCCCAGGCCGTAGCCGGTGGCCTCGGGGAACTGCAGCAGCTGCGGCACGACCAGCATGCTTGAGTACATGCCGACGCCGACGAAGACCGAGGCGATGTTGGTGATCAGGACGCGGGGTCGGGCGGTGGTGCGCAGGTCGATCAGCGGGTCGCCGGTGCGCAGTTCCCACACGCCCCAGGCCAGGAATGCCACGATCGCTACGGCGAACAGGCCCAGCACGGTGGCCGAACCCCAGCCCCAGTCGGCGCCCTTGGAGATACCGAGCAGCAGGCAGACCAGGCCGACGGCGAGGCCGACGGCGCCGGGAGCGTCGAAGCGCTGCCCCTTGGCGGCGGCCGGTACGTCCGGGATCAGGAACCAGATCAGCGTGGCGACCACGACGGCCAGGCCGGCCGAACCCCAGAACAGGGCACGCCAGTTGGCGTACTGGGCGATGGCCGCGGCGATCGGCAGGCCGAGGCCGCCGCCGATGCCCATGGAGGCACTGACCAGGGCGATGGAGGGGCTGAGCCGCTCCTGCGGTACGACGTCCCGCAGCAGGGCGATGCCCAGCGGGACCATGCCCATGCCCATGCCCTGCAGACCGCGTCCGACGATCATCGGGACGACGGACGAGGAGAGCGCACAGACCACCGAGCCCACGATCAGCGGGACGGAGCAGGCGAGCAGCATGCGGCGCTTGCCCAGCAGGTCACCGAGGCGGCCGACGACCGGCACACAGACCGCGGCCACCAGAAGGGTTGCCGTGATCACCCACGCGGCGTTCGAGGACGAGGTGTGCAGCATCTCCGGCAGGTCGGCGATGAGCGGGGTGACCAGCGTCTGCATGATCGCGGCCGTGGTGCCGGCGAAGGCCAGCGTGGCGATCACGCCGCCTGCGCGGGCTGAGGGCTGGGGGGCGTCCATGACGCGACTCCTCGGCATGTCTGTTCAGTCGGGATATGAAGGAATGTGCATCGTACACATCGCATGTATCAGCCATGTGATGGGGTTGATGCATACCGTCGTGCGAGGATGGGCCCGGCCGCCCCGAACCGCATGACACGGCGGCGGCATCGGCGGGAAGCAGGAGGCAGCGGACCGATGGACAGGCGCACGCGCGAGGTCGAGTACGAGCAGATGCTCCTCAGCCGGCACGGGCTGCTCGCGCAGAAGGGCGGTCGCCGCAAGGACGGCGTGCTGGAGCGCAGCGCCTACATCCTGCTGAGCCGGATCCGCATCCAAGGACCCATGTCCATCGGCGAGTTGAGCGACGCCTTCGGTCTCGACACGTCCACCCTCAACCGGCAGACGGCGGCGGCCATGCGCTCCGGACTGGTGGACCGTATCCCCGATCCGAAGGGCGGCATGGCCCGCAAGTTCCGCATCACGGACCTGGGCGCGCGGATGCTCGACGAGGAACGCGAGGGTTTGGTCCGGTCCCTGGACCAGATCATGGACGACTGGTCGGACGAGGACATCGACGCCTTCGCGGCTTTTCTACGACGCTTCAACACCGACATCGAACGGCTCGGCGGGCGCCCCTGGCCACGGCCGTGAGCCCCGCCCCGTGACAACTCACGGAGCGGGGCGGTCAGTTCACGCCGGGCGCGACTGTGTCAGGAGGAGCGGCGAGAGCGGCCGGCCATGTACACCGCGCCGCCGCCGAGGACGATCACCAGGGCTGCACCGCCCGCTATGAGACCGACCGGCGCGTTGGAACCGGTCTCCGCCAGCGGCGTGTTGCCACCATTGGGCGTCGCCTTCGGGGAGGGCGAGGGCGACGCCTTCAGCGGCGGGACGTGCGCGGAGGTGGGCGGCGTCGTCGACGGCTTGGGGCTGGCCGGCGGGGTCGACTCCTCGGCGGGAGGCGTGCTGTCGGCCGGGGTCCCCGGCGTCTCGGGCGGCACCGAGGCCGGCGGGGTCGGCGTCGGGGTGGGCGACTCCGGCGTGCTTGGGGTGCACTCCTTGTCGCCGCCGTTCCAGGCCGCGATCAGGTGGTACGGGGTCATGATGTTGTCGGGCTGGTACGGAAGCGGGCCGTGGCCCTCGCCCGTGCCGCCGTCGTAGGTGACGTCGTCGCCGTACAGGTCGATCTGGCCGTAGCAGTCGGGCGACTTGACCTTCAGCTGCTGCCAGGTTTCCTGCGAGCCCGCGACGTCCTTGGCGGTGAGGTAGACCGTGGCCTTGTCGACCATGGTCTGGTGGCCCGAGGTGTACCAGGTGGAGCCTTCGGCGGTGTACTCGGCGAGCGAGACGGGGTACTTGCAGCCGTCCCCGACGCTCTGGTCGGGAGCCAGCCGGACCTCGACGGTGCCGGGGATGGTGTCCCACTGGAGGAACCCGCCCTGCGAGGTCCAGTTTGCGCCGACAACGTTTCCATCGGCGCCGACGATGCGGTACTGCACGGTGGCGGACTGGCACGCGTCGGCGTCGGTGGCGCTCGCCGGGCCGGCCGCGAGCACGGGCGCGGCGGCGGCGATGAACGCGGTGGCTGCGAGGGCGGACAGGGATCGGAAATGGCGCGAACGTGACAAAGTGAGCCTCGACGATGGTAAAAGGTGTGGGAGGTGGCAGGACGAGCGGCGGGCGCACGAAAGAAAACGATCGAGGGCGTGCGCGACCGGACCGCTCGCAGATGCTCCGCTCAGCTAAGGCACAGCGAAGCAAGCTGAATTCTTGTCACCTTTCACAACTCCCGTCAATCCTTCACCACTTGACCACAGGTCAAGATCAGGGCATCACCGCGAGTAGATGCCAGCGCAGCCCCTCCAACTCGACGTACAGGCCAGCGTCGACCAGCTCGTCACCGTCCCGATCGTAAGTCAACTCGCTGAGCAGTTCGGTGAGTTGGCGGGAGCCACCGCGCAGGTCGGTCCACGGGAGGCGGACGCGACCCTGGGCGGGCTGTTCGGAGAGGTTGACGACGACGAGATGGCGGCGGGAATCGGTCGTCCAGGACCAGGCGACCAGGTTCTCGTGGGTGGGATTGTCCGGCCAGCCGGTGCAGTCGAGCAGCTGCCACTCCCCTCCCGTGCGCATGCCGGAGGAGGCGACCGCGGCGAGCAACTGGTGGTGGAACGCGAGGAGTTCCTTGTCGACGGGCTCCTCCGGCCGACGGGAGAGGAAGACCGGTGGCCGCACCTTCCGTCCCTCGAACTGCCCCTCGTGCCAGAGCGTCGCGCCGGACAGGGTCGCGATGGTCACCGCAGCCGCCCGTTCCCGCTCGGGCGACAGGGTGGCGGCGGCCCGGGGTTCGTCGTGGTTCTCCAGGAAGCGGACCAAGCCGCGCTGGTAGCGGACGTCGGCCTGGAGATGGCCGTGCACCGATTCCGCGCCCTCGTGCAGCAGGCGGTCGTAGAGCCGTTTGTCGTAGCAGTGGTCGAACCCCTGTTGTTGCAGGGCCCATTCGAGGTCCCAGTACGCCTCGGCGACGAACAGGAAGTCGGGGTGGCGCTCGCGGACCTTGGGGATCGTGTACGGCCAGAAGTCCTCGGCCGGTGCCGTGCCCGCCCGTTCGCCCCAGGTCTTCGCGAACACGTCGGTCATCAGCAGCATGGCCATGTCGCAGCGCACGCCGTCCGCCTGGTCGGCGATCGAAGTGAGGGTGTCGACGGCCGCCGTGCGCAACTCGTCGCTGAAGGCGTTGAGTTGGACGACATCGGGCCAGGGCGCGAAATAGGGGTCGCGGCCTCGGGCGAAGACCTTGCCGCCGGTCTCCAGGAAGGCGGCGGGGTCGCGGGCCAGGTCGTCCGGGGTGCCCTGGACCAGGCAGCCGGGGCGTTCGGTCAGCCAGGGGTGGTCGGGGGCGATGTGGTTGGGGACGTAGTCGAGGATCAACCGGACGCCACGGGCGACCAGTTGGGCGCGGGCAGCAGCCAGCCCCTCGGGGCCCCCGAGGAAAGTGTCCACGACGTAGTTGCGGACGCAGTACGGCGAACCGGCCACATCCTCCGGGCGGAGGTCGGGCAGCGCCGCGCGAAACGACTCCTGGAGTGAGGCGTCGCGCAGCGCGATCTCCAGCCCGGCGGGGCTGCGTTCCCACACGCCCATCAGCCAGACGGCGTCGACGCCAGGGAGCGCGACCTCGTCCCAGGCGGCTTCTGGTATCTCGCCGAGGGTCACGGGGTGGCCGTAGCGGCGGCTCAACTCCCCCAGCCAGATAAGGGTGTTGATCTCGTAGATCACCGGATGCTCGGGCCAGGCTGTCATGACAGCGGTTCCTCTCGGTCACCGGTCGGGCGGAGGCTCTCGCGGCCCCGGGCCGACCACTCGCCGTCGCCCAGGGTGTGGAAGAGGGTGGCGGTGACCGCGGACAGGCCGGTCCAGCCGGTCTGGTGGGAGGCGCCGAGGCCGGCGCCGTTGTCGCCGTGGAAGTATTCGTAGAAGAGGATCAGGTCCTTCCAGTGCGGGTCCTTGGCGAACTTGGCCTGGGCGCCGTGCACCGGCCGGTGTCCGTCGGCGTCGCTGAGGAAGGTGGCGGTGAGCCGGTCGGAGATCTCGCGGGCGACCTCGTAGAGAGTGAGCTGGCGGCCCGATCCGGTCGGGCACTCGACGGTGAACTCCGGGCCGTGGAAGGCGTGCAGGTTGAGCAGGGCGCGGATGAGGAGCAGGTTGACCGGGAACCACACAGGGCCGCGCCAGTTGGAGTTGCCGCCGAACATCCCGGAGTCGGACTCGGCGGGCAGATAGCCGACGCCGTACGACTCCCCGTGCACCTCGAAGGTGTACGGGTGCTCGGCGTGGTGGCGGGAGAGGGAGCGGATGCCGTGCGGGCCGAGGAACTCGCCCTCGTCGAGCATCCGGGAGAGGATGCGGCGGAGTCGGTCCTCGCCGAACAGGGCGAAGAGGTAGCGGCCGTCGGCGTTCGGGCCCAGTGCCTCGTGCGAGGAGATGGTGGCCTCGACGGCTGGATGGCGTTCGATGAACTCCCGTGCTCCGGCGACCAGTTCGGGGAAGCGCCGGTCCGCCCAGCCGCCGACCAGGCTGGTGGCCGCGAGCGGGATCAGGCCGACGAGGGAGCGGACCTTGAGCCGGGTCGCCGTGCCGTCGGGCAGCCGCAGCACGTCGTAGAAGAAGCCGTCCTCCTCGTCCCACAGGCTCGCGTTGTCGGCGCCGATGCGGTTCATGGCGACGGCGATCCACGCGAAGTGCTCGAACAGGGACTGCGCCTGCTCGATGTAGACGGGGTTGTCGACGGCCAACTCTATGGCGATCTCAAGGAGGTTCTGGCAGTACAGCGCCATCCACGCGGTGCCGTCGGCCTGGTCGAGGTGGCCGCCGGTGGGGAGCGGGGCGCTGCGGTCGAAGACGCCGATGTTGTCGAGGCCGAGGAAGCCGCCCTGGAAGACGTTGTTGCCGTCGGTGTCCTTGCGGTTGAGCCACCAGCTGAAGTTCTTCATCAGCTTCTGGAAGGCGTTCTCCAGGAAGGCGCGGTCGCCCTTGCCGGTGCGGTGTTTCTCCAACTCGTAGAGGAACAGGGTGGCCCAGGCGTGCACGGGCGGGTTGACGTCGCCGAAGTTCCATTCGTACGCCGGGATCTGACCGTTGGGGTGGAGGTAGAGGCGGCGCAGCAGCAGGTCCAACTGGCCCTTGGCGAAGGTGAGATCGACCATCGAGAGGGCGACGGTGTGGAAGGCGAGGTCCCAGGCCGCGAACCACGGGTACTCCCAGGTGTCCGGCATCGACATGATCTCGTCGTTGACCATGTGGTACCAGTTGCTGTTCCGCACCCGGGGGTCGGAGGCGAGCGGGTCGACGCCGTGCTCGGTCAGCCAGCGCTCGACGTCGAGGTAGTAGTACTGCTTGCTCCACAGCATCCCGGCCAACGCCTGCCGCACCAGCCGCCGTTCGTCGGCCGGGGTGTCGGCGGCGGTGATGCCGTCGTAGAACTCGTGCGCCTCGGCGCGGCGTTGGGCTATGACCGAGTCGAAGTCGCCGGTCCAGTCGGGCAGTTCGGTGGCGGTGAGGCGCAGGCGGACGGTGGCGCTCTGGCCGCCCGGGATGGTGAGTACGTGGTGAACGGCGGCCTTGGTGCCGGTCCGGTCGGGGTTGACGGCTCCGGTCTCGCCTCCGACCACGTAGCGGTCGATGCCGTCCTTGACGTACGGGGAGGTGTTCGAACTGCCGAAGATCTTCTCGTTGTTGGTGTCGTTCTCGGTGAACAGGGTCTGTGCGTCCGCGTCGCAGTACAGCCGGCGCGTGCCCAACTCCTCGTGGTCGGCGCGGAGCGGGCCGTTGAGTTCCTGGCGGATGGACGGGACGGCAGCCCCACCCGCCCAGGACCAGGTGTGCCGGAACCACAGGGTCGGCAGCAGGTGCAGAGGTGCCTCGTCGGGGCCGCGGTTGTGCGCGGTGATCTCGATCAGCAGGTCGTCGGGGCCCGCCTTGGCGTACTCGACGAACACGTCGAAGTAGCGGTCCTCGTCGAAGATGCCGGTGTCGAGGAGTTCGTACTCGAAGTCACCGCGCCCCCGGGCCTGGTTGGTGGCCTTGAGGTCCTCGTACGGGAACTCCGACTGCGGGTATTTGTAGAGGTACTTCATGTAGGAGTGCGTGGGCGTGCTGTCGAGATAGAAGTAGTACTCCTTGACGTCCTCGCCGTGGTTTCCCTCGGCGTTGGTGAGGCCGAACATCCGCTCCTTGAGGATCGGGTCGCGGCCGTTCCACAGCGCGAGCGCGAAGCACAGCCGCTGCTTGTCGTCGCTGACGCCCGCGATGCCGTCCTCGCCCCAGCGGTAGGCGCGGGAGCGGGCCTGGTCGTGGGTGAAGTACGACCAGGCGTCGCCGCCCTGGCTGTAGTCCTCCCGTACGGTCCCCCACTGGCGCTCGCTCAGATAAGGACCCCAACGGCGCCAGGGCACCCCGGAATCGTCGGCCTCGGCCAGCCGTCGCCGTTCGGCGTCCGGTGTTTCAGCGCTCGTCCCCATCGCCCGTCCTCCCCTTGGCCCGACCCATTCCCCCAGACTCCGGTGTCCCGGACCCGACGGCAACACGAACAGCCGGGCGGAGAGCGCCGGAACCTGTCACGAACACCGCGACGGCGAGCAGCAGAGCCGCGGTCGCCGCGACCGGTGCCACCAGGAAGGCTCCGGTGCTGCCGTGGTTGTCGGCGAGGTACCCGGCCACCACCTGCCCGGTAGCGGTACCGAGTGGTCCGCCCGCGCAGAGGATCGTCAGGGCGACGGTCGCGCGATCGGCGGGCGCGAGGCGTTCGGTGAGGGCGTAGAGGCTGATCAGGTACGGGGCCACGGTCACACCGGCGATGGTCATGGCCGTAGGAACGGCATGCAGGCTGTCCCCCGCGACCAGGGTGAGGGCGCCCAGGAGCAAGGTCGCCGCGAAGGTCACGTACCGGTGGCGGAGGGTGAAGCGGGCGGGAAGCCAGGCGCAGGCGGCGCCTGCCACGGCGCTGCCGATGCCGAAGAGGGCGTAGAGGAGTCCTGCGCTGCCGGGGTGGCCGCTGTCGTTGGCGTAGGCGGTGACGGCGGTCTGTGTGGCTCCGAAGATCGTGCCCATCGCGGCCATGGCGAGAAACATGGCGACAAGTGGCAAGCGAGGCAAGGGAGTTCGTGCCGGGCGGGAGCTCTGCCGGTGCTCGGCTCCCTCGTGAGTGAGGGAGAGCGCGAAGGGGAGGGTGGCCAGGACGAGGAGGGCGATGGCCGCCACGGTCGGCGCTGTCGGGCCCAGGGAGGCGAGCAGTCCGACGATCGCGGGGCCGGCGACGAAGCTGATCTCTTCGACGGTCGCCTCGTACGAGAGGGCGGTGGGTAGGAGGTCGGGCCGGTCGCGGGTGTGGAGCAGGCGTGACCAGTGGACTCGTACCAGCGGGCCGACCGGGGGTTGGGTGAGTCCCGCCAGCGCGGAGGCGACGATCATGCTCGCGCGGCCGGTGTGACTGGCCGCGATGAGGCCGGTCAGGGCGGCGGCGTTGGCGAGTGCGGTGACCGTCCCGACGAGGCGGTGGCCGTGGCGGTCGGCCAGCGCCCCGGAGACCGGACCGCCGAGCGCGTTGGCGCAGCCCTGGGCGGCTGCCGCGAGACCGGCGAAGGCGTAGCTGCCGGAGGCGGCCTGGACGAGGACGAGGGTCGCGAGGGAGGAGGTCGCATAGGGAAGCCGGGCCAGAAAACCCAGGGGGAAGAATGCCGCGCCGGGAACACGCAGCAGGGATCGGTACGCCATCGGCGTCTCCCATGAACACGTCGGAGAGACGCGCTACCCAGCCACCGGCGCGTTGACGATCCCGATTCTGTCGCGCAGCCTAGCGAGCGGACCGGCCCGTCACCAGAGTGTTCAGTCCCCTCCGTGGTCGCCGTAGGCGGTGACCGACAGGAAGCGGACGGGGAGTTCGATCAGTTCCTGGGGGCCGTGCGCGCCCTCGCCGTCGAGTTGGAGGGCGTCGCCGGGGCGCATGGTGTAGGCCGCCTCGCCGTGGCCGTAGAGCATGACGCCTTCGAGCATGAACAGCAGCTCGGTACCGGGGTGTTGGAAGAGGGGGAAGACCTCGCTGGACTCGGTGAGGGTGACCAGGACGGCTTCCATGCGTTTGTGGGGGCCGCGCAGGGCGCCGAGGAGTTCGTAGAGGTGGCCGACCCGGCTGCCGCGGCGGATGATCTGGGCGCCGTGGCCGGCGGGGACGTACACGGCCTCGCGTTCGGTGTCGACGCCTCGGAAGAGGGCAGTGACCGGGACGTTCAGGCCGGTGGCGAGGCGGCCGAGCGTGGTGAGGCTGCACGACGTGTGCGCGTTCTCGATCTTGGAGAGCATCGCTTTCGAGATGCCGACCCGGGCCGCCATCTCCGCCACCGACAGACCGGCCGCGATTCGGTAGCGGCGCACCTGGCGGGCGATCGCGGTCTCCAAGTCCACTGGCCCGTCGGCCTGTTCGGGGGTGATCTCCCGGTCGGGCAGCGCGGCTGTCCGGTCGTCGTGGTCGGTGCCCATGGCGGTCATTCTGCCTGATGGGCGTGTGTTTGCCGGGAGTTGCTGGTCGCGGGTCAACGGCTCAGCGCGAATCGTGGGTGGGGCGCGGCGCGGCCCAGGGCGAGGTCGGCGGCCATCGCGCCGATGAGGGGCGTGAACTTGGCGCCGTGGCCCGAGCACGGGGAGACGACGACGAAGGGGCCGGTGCGGTCGAGGACGAAGTCCTCGTCGGGGGTGGTGGTGTAGAGGCAACTGGCCTCCGCCACGGGCGTGGAGTCGAGGCCGGGCAGGGTGCGTTCCACCCACGCGGTGACCTTGTCGCGCGAGGCGGGGTCGATGGTGCCGGTGCGAGTGTCGGCGGTGGTGGGGGTGCCCTCGTCGTGCTGGGCGACCTTGAGGGCCGGGAGGGGTCCGCCGTCGCTGCCGGAGGGGAGGCCGTAGAGGTTCAGTTCGTCCTTGTGGACGAAGACGGGCCAGTTCGCCGACGGGTCGCGGCGACGGAAGTGGAAGACCTGTTGCTGGGTCACCTGGAGGGGTGGCAGGGGCTTCACCATGCCCAGCGGGGCGGCTAGTTGGGGCAGCCAGGCGCCGGATGCGACGACGACCGTGTCCGCGACGACGGTGGGGCCGTCCGTCCGCAGCTCCACCCGGCCGTCGGCGCGGATGTCCGCGCCGGTCACGCGGACGCCGGTGAGGACATGGGCGCCGAGTTCGGCGGCCCTGCGTACGGTTACGGCCACCGTCGCGTCGGCGTCGACCGTGCCCGCGTCCGGGTGGTGGAGCACGGGACCGTCGAAGCGGAACTGCGGCCAGCGGTCGGTCGCTTCGGCCGCGGTCAGCAGTTCGTGCGGTACGGCGGCTGCCGCCAGGAGGTCCGCGATGCCCTCCGGGTCGCGGCCCGCGCCGAAGTCCAACCCCCCGGTGAGGCGCAGCAGTTGGGCGCCGGTGTCGTGCTCCAACTCATGCCAGAGTTCGCGGGCCTCGCCGGTGAGGCGGACATAGAGGGGGTCGGCGTATGCACGGCGGTAGATGCGTGAACTGCCGTGGGAGCTGCCGGACTTGTGGCCGATCCCGTACGCCTCGACGAGCGTGACCTCGTGACCCTGCCGGGCGAGTTGCCAGGCCGTGGCCGCGCCCATCAGGCCCGCGCCGATGACGGCGATCACCGTACGGCTCCGGGGATCCAGTCGGTGCCGGCGAGAGGGACGCGGGCCATGGCGGCGGACTCGATGGTGAGGGCGACCAGGTCCTCGGGTTCCAGGTGGTGGAGGTGGGCCTTGCCGCAGGCGCGGGCGAGGGTCTGGGCCTCCATGGTGAGAACGCGGAGGTAGTTGGCGAGTCGGCGTCCACCTTCGACGGGGTCGAGGCGGGCGGCGAGTTCCTCGTCCTGGGTGGAGATACCCGCCGGGTCGCGGCCGTCCTGGAAGTCGTCGAAGTAGCCTGCGGCCGAGCCGAGTTGGCGGTACTCGGCGTCGTGGCGGGGGTGGTTGTCGCCGAGGGCGATCAGGGCGGCCGTTCCGATGGCGACCGCGTCCGCGCCGAGCGCGATCGCCTTGGCGACGTCGGCGCCGGTGCGGATGCCGCCGGAGACGATGAGTTGGACCTCGCGGTGGACGCCGAGTTCCCGAAGTGCCTGTACCGCCTGGGGAATCGCGGCGAGGGTGGGGATGCCGACGTGCTCGATGAACACCTCCTGGGTGGCTGCGGTGCCGCCCTGCATGCCGTCGACGACCACGACGTCGGCGCCCGCGTGGACGGCGAGCTTCACGTCGTAATAGGTGCGTGTGGCGCCGACCTTGACGTAGATCGGCTTCTCCCAGTCGGTGATCTCGCGGAGTTCGCCGATCTTGATGGTGAGGTCGTCGGGACCGGTCCAGTCGGGGTGGCGGCAAGCGCTGCGCTGGTCCACGCCGACCGGCAGGGTGCGCATCCCGGCGACGCGGTCGGTGATCTTCTGGCCGAGCAGCATGCCTCCGCCGCCGGGTTTGGCACCCTGGCCGAGGACCACTTCGATGGCGTCGGCCTCGCGGAGGTCGTCGGGGTTCATGCCGTAGCGGGACGGCAGGTACTGGTACACGAGGTGCTTGGACTGGCCGCGTTCCTCCGGGGTCATACCGCCGTCGCCGGTGGTGGTGGAGGTGCCGGCCGCGCTCGCCCCGCGCCCGAGCGCTTCCTTGGCGTTCGCGGAGAGGGCGCCGAAGCTCATGCCGGCGATGGTGACCGGGATGTCCAGGTGCAGGGGGTACTTGGCGTTGCGGGCGCCGAGGACGACGTCGGTGTCGCAGCGCTCACGGTAGCCCTCCAGGGGGTAGCGGGACATGCTGGCGCCGAGGAAGAGCAGGTCGTCGAAGTGCGGGAGGGAGCGTTTGGCGCCCCAGCCGCGGATGTCGTAGACGCCGGTGGCCGCGGCTCGTTGGATGGCGTGGATGGTGGCGCGGTCGAAGGTGGCCGACTCGCGCAGGCCGTGCGATGCGAAGTCCATGCCCGTGTCCCTCACTGTGTCCTTGCCCTGGTCCCTGCCCTTGTCGCTGTCCATGGCGGTGGCAACTCCCTCAGTACACGGTCGAGTTGTCGACCTTGAAGTGGTACAGCTGCCGGGCCGAGCCGTAGCGGCGGAAGTCGGCCGGGTCCTCGTCGAACTCCGCCGCCTTGAGCAACTCGGCCAGTTCCGTGAGGTGTTCGTCCCGCATCTCCTTCTCCACGCAGTCCGCGCCGAGGGACTTGACCGTGCCCTTGACGTAGATACGGGCCTCGTAGAGGGAGTCGCCGAGGGCGTCACCCGCGTCGCCGCAGACCACCAGCCGTCCCGCCTGTCCCATGAACGCGCTCATGTGGCCGACGTTCCCGCCGACGACGATGTCCACGCCCTTCATCGAAATCCCGCACCTGGCAGCCGCGTTGCCCTCGATCACCAGGAGTCCGCCGTGTGCGGTGGCCCCCGCGGACTGTGAGGCGTCGCCGCGTACCCGGACCGTTCCGGACATCATGTTCTCGGCGACGCCCACTCCCGCGTTGCCGTGGACGGTGACCGTGGCGTGCTGGTTCATGCCGGCGCAGTAGTAGCCGACATGGCCCGCTATGTCGACGGTCACCTCGTCCTTGAGGCCGCAGGCGACGCTGTGGGCGCCTCGGGGGTTCAACACCCGCCAGGACACGGCCGGTTGGGGAGCGTGCAGCGCCTGGTTGAGATCGCGGACGGAGGAAGCCGCAAGGTCCACGACCTCCGCCTCGGTCAGCGCCGCCATACGTACACCTCTTCCGGCTCGGGTTCGAAGATGCGGGCGTGCTCGATGCCCGGCAGCACGTCCAGGGCGCGGTACTCGGAGGCCATCGCCACCCAGGCGTCCGTCTCGGCGACCAGTGCGGGCTTGCAGGCGATGGCGTCGCGGACCACCGCGAAGGAGTCGGCGGTGGAGACCAGCAGCGTGTAGAAACCGTCGAAGCGCTCGCACAGCAGCCGCAGCGCCTTCTCCAGATCGGCACCTCGGTCGAGGTGGTGGGCGATGAAGCGGGCGCCGACCTCGGAGTCGTTCTCGCTGTCGAACCGCACGCCCTGGGCGCGGAGTTCACGTCGGATGGTGGCGTGGTTGGCGAACGAGCCGTTGTGGACCAGGCATTGACCGGGGCCGACGGAGAAAGGGTGCGCGCCTTCAGGGGTGACGGCCGACTCCGTGGCCATCCGGGTGTGGCCTGCGCCCTGGTAGCCGGTCACTCCAGCGAGCCCGAACGACTCGGCCAACTGGACCGGATTTCCGGTGCCCTTGAGGACGGCGAACCCCTCTCCCGAGCCGATGACGGTGGCATACGGCAGCGCGGTGGCGATGGTGGCGAGCAACTCGTCGACCGGCAACTCCGCGTGGACGACTGTCGTGGCGTCGGCGGCGACAACCCCCGCACCTGGCAAGGCCGTTGAAACCTCCTCCGGAGTCACCCCCAGCAGCGAGACGACAGCACGCCCTGGCGGCGACAGACGCGGGTCGCCGTAGACCGCTACACCCGCCGAGTCCGGGCCGCGTTCTACGACTTGGCCCAGCATCGCGGTGAGCAGTTCACCGAGCCGGGGTTCGAGGGAGGGCTCACGCAGATGGAGCCCGACGATTCCGCACATGCGGCTCTCCTCTCATGAGGGGGTGGGGATGGGTCAGAAGGCGGTGAGATAACGGTCCAACTCCCAGGCGCCCACCGTGCCGTGCCAGTCGAAGAACTCCTGCCGTTTGACCTCGCCGAAGTACTCGCTGACTCCCGGGCCCGCCGCGTCGAGAGCCCCGCCGATCACCGGGTCGGCGGCCAGTGCTTCCACGGCGTGCAGCAGGGTCGGCGGCAGTTCGGGGCGGGCCGCCGTGACCGCCGCGTCTCCCGGCTCCCCGGGGTCGAGGGCGCGCTCGATGCCGTCGAGTCCGGCGGCCAGGGCCGCGGCCGCCGCGAGGTAGGGGTTGGCGGAGCCGTCGCCGCCGCGCAGTTCGACGCGGTTGCCGTCGGGGACGCGGACGAAGTGGGTGCGGTCGTTGCCGCCGTAACCCGCCTTGCGGGGTGACCAAGTTGCGCCCGAGCGGGTCGAGATCGCGCCGGTGCGCTTGTACGAGTTGACGGTGGGCGCGATGACGGCCTGGAGGGCGCGGGCGTGGTCGAGGATGCCGCCGACAAAGGAGTAGGCGAGCGGGGACAGGCCCAGGCCCCGGGTGTCGGAGGCGTCGGGGAACGCGGGTTCGCTCCCCCGCCACAGCGACAGGTGCATGTGCATCCCGGAGCCGGTGCGGTCGGTGAACGGCTTCGGCATGAACGTGGCCGTCATGCCCCGCTGTTCGGCCAGCACCGACACCAGGTACCGCATGGTGATGACCCGGTCGGCGGTGGTGAGGGCGTCGGCGTAGGCGAAGTTCTGCTCGAACTGGCCGTTGCCGTCCTCGTGGTCGTTGGCGTAGTTGCCCCAGCCGAGGGAGTTCATCGCCTTGGACACGGCGGTGAGGTGGTCGTACATCCGGGTCAACCCGCGTGCGTCGTAACAGGGTTGGGCGGCGGTGTCGCGGCTGTCGGCGACGGAGAGCGTGCCGTGTTCGTCGCGGTTGACGAGGAAGTACTCGATCTCCGCGCCGACCGCGAGGGACAGTCCGAGTTCGGCGGCACGGGCCAGTACGGCGCGCAGGATGATGCGGGGCGCGTACGGCCAGGGCTTCCCCTCGACGTGCGGGTCGCAGTGCACGAGGGCAAGTCCCGGGCGCACGAAGGGCAGCGGGGTGTACGAGCTGACGTCCGGGAGCGCGATGACGTCCGGGTCACTGGGCTGCTGGCCGAGGGCTCCGGCCGCGTAGCCCGCGAACCCGACGCCGTCGGACTGGAGTTCCTCGACCGCCTCGACGGGGACGAGTTTGGCGCAGGGCTTGCCCGCGAGGTCGACGAAGACCGCGAGGACGAACTCGATGCCGTCGGCGCGGACTTGGGCGGCGAGGTCGGGTGCGGGGTCGGCCGAGGATGCCGGGTCGGTGGTCGTGGGCGGTGCGGCTGCGGTGTCCATCGCCATGGGAGGCTCCCAGCATCCGGGGTTTCCTGATGTGAATCTCGATTTCTCCCGAGGAAACCGCGCGGGCATTACCGAGCCGTTTCCCGCACGGAAGCAGCCTGTTGCCAACTGCCGGGCAGGGCCGCCCGTGACGCAGGACCGATCTCCAGTGATGAATGCCGATCTCCGATGACGAATATGGCGTTCTCAATTATCGAGAGATGGCCTCTCACTTGATCGCCACAGCTCGTTCCGTCTCGTCAACGTCTCGTCAACGTCTCGTCAACGTCTCGCCGGGGAGGCCGTCATGGCAGGCACGATCCAGGGCAAAGTCGCCGTGATCAGCGGAGGCTCGACCGGCGTGGGGCGTGCCGTCGGGGCACTGCTCGCGGAAAACGGGGCGCAGGTGGTGCTGCTCGCCCGCCGCGCGGACCGACTGGAGACGGCGGCGCACGAGATGAAGGGATCGGTGCCGACGATCCCGACCGACGCGAGCAGCGGCGACAGTGTGCGCGCGGCGTTCACTCAGGTCGAGGAGCGGTTCGGGCGGGTGGACATCCTGGTGAACAGCGCCGGTGTCGCCCGTATTCGCGCCATCGAGGAGACCGCCGACGCGGACATCCACGCCTGCGTCGGCACCAACCTCCCGGGCCCGATCCACACGATCCGCTCGGCGGTGCCCCTGCTGCGGGCGGCCGGCGGTGGTGACATTCTCAACATCTCCTCCGAGATCACGCTGGACCACATGCCGCTGATGGCGATGTACGCGGCGAGCAAGCACGGCCTGAACGGCCTCACCGCCGCGATGCACAAGGAGCTGCGCGGCGACGGCATCCGGGTCGCGCTGGTGATCCTGGGCTCGATCTCGGACAGCGCCTTCATCGAGAACTTCCCCGGCGAGGACCGGCAGCGCGCGGCCCCGATCTGGGAGGCGGACGGCTATCTGACCAGGGTGGGCGCCATGAAACCGCTCCCCTCGGCCACCGTCGCCCGGGTCATGGTCCAGCTGCTCAGCACACCGCCCGAGGTGGTCCAGGACGTGGTGCACATCCGTCCGGCCGGCTGAGAACCCCGCCCCGGTCCGGCACCCGATTCCCCGCCCGCTCCCCCGCCCGATCCATGCATCAGACGTGGACACCCCATAAGTCGGCCTTATGAGGTCATAGACGGGACCCGCATACCGACTTAGGCATGCCTTAGTTTAGGCTTCCCGTCGAGTCGCTTGTTTTCGCTCGAAGGGAACCTGATCATGCCGCGCCCCCTGCGGGTAGCCATCGTCGGAGCCGGCCCCGCCGGGATCTACGCCGCCGACGCCCTGCTCAAGTCCGAGGTGGCCGCCGAACCCGGCGTGTCCATCGACCTCTTCGAGCGGATGCCCGCGCCCTTCGGCCTGATCCGGTACGGCGTCGCCCCCGACCACCCGCGCATCAAGGGCATCATCAACGCCCTGCACCAGGTCCTGGACAAGCCGCAGATCCGTCTCTTCGGCAACGTCGACTACCCGACCGACATCAGCCTGGACGACCTGCGCAGCTTCTACGACGCGGTGGTCTTCTCCACCGGCGCCACGGCCGACCGGGACATGTCCATACCGGGCATCGAGCTCGACGGTTCCTACGGCGCCGCCGACTTCGTCTCCTGGTACGACGGCCACCCGGACGTCCCGCGCACCTGGCCCCTGGAGGCCGAGAAGGTCGCCGTTCTCGGTGTCGGCAACGTGGCTCTCGACGTGGCCCGGATCCTCGCCAAGACCGGCGACGAACTGCTGCCGACCGAGATCCCGCCGAACGTCCACGAGGGCCTCAAGGCGAACAAGGCTCTCGAAGTCCACGTCTTCGGCCGCCGCGGCCCGGCGCAGGCGAAGTTCTCCCCGATGGAGCTGCGGGAGCTGGACCACTCGCCGAACATCGAGGTCATCGTCGACCCCGAGGACATCGACTACGACGAGGGCTCGATCACCACCCGGCGCGGCAACAAGCAGGCCGACATGGTCGCCAAGACCCTGGAGAACTGGGCGATCCGCGATGTCGGCGACCGCCCGCACAAGCTGTTCCTGCACTTCTTCGAGTCCCCGTCCGAGATCCTCGGCGAGGACGGCAAGGTCGTCGGCCTGCGCACCGAGCGCACCGCCCTCGACGGCACCGGCAACGTCAAGGGCACCGGCGAGTTCAAGGACTGGGACACCACCGCGATCTACCGCGCGGTCGGCTACCTCTCCGACAAACTCCCCAAGCTCCCCTGGGACATCGACTCGGGCACCGTCCCGGACGAGGGCGGCCGGGTCATCCAGGAGACCGGCGAGCACCTCCGGTCGACGTACGTCACCGGCTGGATCCGGCGCGGCCCGGTCGGCCTGATCGGCCACACCAAGGGCGACGCCAACGAGACGGTCGCGAACCTGCTCGACGACCACGCCAACGGCCGTCTGCACACGCCCGTTTCGCCCGACCCGGAGGCCGTGGAGGCGTTCTTCGCCGAGCGCGACGTCCGCTTCACCACCTGGGACGGCTGGTACCAACTCGACGCCGCCGAGAAGGCGTTGGGCGAGCCGCAGGGCCGCGAGCGCGTGAAGATCGTCGAGCGCGAGGACATGCTGCGGGCGAGCGGCGCGTAAGCCGCACTCCCGCATACGCGTAAGCCGCACTCCCGCGCAGCTGACACCGAGGGGCCCGGCGGCCGTACCGCCGGGCCCCTCGCGCGTGTCAGCGGGCCGCCCTGCCGTACCGCGCGAACACGGTGTGGGCCGTCTTCTCGATCTCCCGGCACTCCAGGTGGAGGGGCGGACCGCCCGCCGGGAAGAGCCGTTCGCCGGTGCCGAGGACCGTGGGGAAGGTGATCAGCCGGTACTCGTCGACCAGGTCCTCCGCCATCAGCGTGCGGACGACGGGCAGGCTGCCGATGACGATCACATCCCGCTCCTCGCGCTTCACCGCGTCGACGAGGTCGCCGTCGAGGACGCTCGAATTCGTCCACGCCGACACATCGGTCAGGGTGCGGGACGCGACCAGCTTCGCCCCGGCGTTCATGCGCGCGGAGAACTCGTCGTCGCGGCCCGGCCACAGCCGCGAGAACGCCTCCCAGGTCCTGCGGCCGAGCAGCATGACCCCGCCGTCGAGGGTGCTGCCCAGCCGGAACTTGTCGCCGTCGATCTCCTCACGGCCGTAGCGGAAGATCCAGCCGCCGTCCGGGGTGCCGTCGGACCCGTCGGGGTCGGAGACGATCCCGTCCAGGGTGGTGAACTGGATGACGATGACGCTCATGATGGATGTCCTTTCGGTCGGTGCTCACCGGTACGTACCGGTGGCGTCGGCCGAACTCATCGCGGCGAGTGGGATCAGTTCGAGGAAATCCTTCGTGGCAGGTCGAAGGTGTCCAGAACCTGCGGATCGGTGAAGACGACATTGCGGGTGATGCGCCCGCCGGTGACCGTGAACACCTGAAGGCTGTGCAGCCACCGGTCTCCGTCGGGGGCCGACGCGTACGCGGCAAGCGCCGGTTGCCCGTTGGCGGCCAGGCGCGTCAACGCCCAGTCCGTGCCCCGGAGTTCGAAGACCCAGCGCATGAACGCGCCGTAGTGCTCGGTGCCGCTGAACCAGAGCGGGACCGGCGGCATCTCCAGGACCACGGCGTCGGCCAACAGCCGTACCAGGGCGGGGACATCGGCCGCCTCGAACGCCCGCAGGTAGCTGTCGACGACCTCGCGTGCCCCGGGGTCGTCCGGTTCGGCGATCGTGTCGTCGTCGCCGATGTCCGTGAGGGCGGCGCGGGCGCGCTGGAGCGTGCTGTTGACGGCCGGGACGGTGGTGTCGAGCTGGTCGGCGACCTCGGCGGCGCTGAACTGCAGCACCTCGCGCAGCACGAGCACGGCCCGCTGCCGCGCGGGCAGCCGTTGCAGGGCGACCACGAGGGCGAGCCGCATGTCGGCGCGGGCCTCCACGTCGTAGCGCGCGTCGGGGAAGGGCTGCAGCCAGGGGATGTCGGTCGCGGGCGTGAGCGGTGTTCCGGGGTCATCGCCCGGTGCGCCGAGGCCGGACGGCAGGGGGCGGCGCGCGCGTCCTTCGAGCGCGGTGAGGCAGACGTTGGTGGCGATGCGGTAGAGCCAGGTGCGCACGGACGCGCGTGCGGGGTCGTACCGGTCGCGGGCCTTCCACGCGCGCAGCATCGTCTCCTGCACCAGGTCCTCGGCCTCGTGGAACGAGCCCAGCATGCGATAGCAGTACGCCACCAGTTCGCCCCGGTACGGTTCGAAGTCCACCCGCCCATCATGGCGTACGGGCCTGCTAACGTCCCCCGGTGTTCTCCCTCCTCGAACCCCCGTTCTTCTCCCGGCTGCGCGACGCGCGCCGGATCCTCGTCGCCGGTGCGGGCGGCGGTTTCGACGTCTACGCCGGGCTGCCGCTGGCCCTCGCGCTGCGCTCGGCCGGCAAGGAGGTGCACCTCGCCAACCTGTCCTTCGCCGACCTGTACGGCCTCGACCAGGACGTGTGGGTGGACCAGGACGTCGCCGCGATACGGCCCGACACGGTGGCCCGGGGCGACTACTTCCCCGAGCGGTCCCTCGCCCGGTGGCTGGACCTGCACGGCATGCCGTCCACGGTGTACGCGTTCCCGCTGACCGGTGTGCGACCGCTGCGGGACGCGTACCGCACGCTGATCGAGCACCTCGGCGGGGTCGACGCCGTCGTGCTGGTGGACGGCGGCACCGACATCCTGATGCGGGGCGACGAGCACGGGCTGGGCACGCCGGAGGAGGACATGGTCAGCCTCGCGGCGGTGACCGGGCTGGACGAGGTGTCGGTGCGGATGGTGGCGTGCCTCGGGTTCGGTGTCGACGCCTATCACGGGGTCAACCACTCGCTGGTGCTGGAGAATCTGGCCGCGCTGGAGCGCGAGGGTGCCTATCTCGGTGCGTTCTCGCTCCCGCGTGAGAGCCGCGAGGGGCAGCTGTATCTCGATGCGGTGGCCCACGCTCAGGAGTGCACGCCGGATCATCCGAGCATCGTCAACGGTTCCGTGGCGGCGGCCGTACGCGGGGACTTCGGTGACGTGCGTTTCACCGAACGCACGCGCGGCGGCGAGCTGTTCATCAATCCGCTGATGGCCGTGTACTTCTGCGTGGACGCCCTGGGGCTCGCGCGCCAGAACCTCTATCTCGGCCGGTTGGAGTCAACCGCCCTCATCCGTCAGGTCAGTTCACTCATCCAGGACTTCCGCGACGAACTGCCCCGGCAACGGCCGCCTCGCGCCTATCCCCACTGACCGACCGGCTCACCGCCGCCGGGACTTCCCCGGCGCGCACGACGCGCAGGCTCACCACGGTGGTCGCCGCGAACGCGAGCATGCCGCAGCCGATGGCGACACCGGCGGTCAGGGCCGTCAACCGGTCGAGGCCGAGGGCCTGTTGGAACACCGGAGCGGCGGCGACGGACAGCACCGGGGCCAGGCCGAGTGCCGTCAGGTGCAGCCGCCACTCCTCCTGGGCCCAGTGCCTGCCCTGCCGCCCGGCACGCCGGGCGTTGACGGCCATCGTCACGTAACCGACCGCGTAGGGCAGGAGATAGGCCCCCAGCAGTCGCCGTCCGGTCGCGCCGAAGTCCAGGTAGGAGTACGCGATCCACAACAGGGCCGCCGCACCGGCGAGTTGCGCGCCCGCGAGCACGGGCAGCGGCGCCCAGGACCCCGAGACCCCCTCGATCGTCGTACGGCGGTCCCGTGCGCGCGAGGCGACCAGCGCGCCGAAGGTGACGACCAAACCCAGGTGTGTGATCGCCACTTGGTTGATCTGCTCCATGGTCAGGCCGGGCAGCAGCCGGGGCAGGAAGCCCCACTCCAGGCGCAACAGCGGTGCGGTGAGCAGGAATCCGTAGCAGAGGAGCATCCAGCGCTGGTGCAGGTCGAGGAGTCCGCGGATCGCGGCGAGGATGCCGAAGGTCACGCTGAGGACGGTGCCGACCAGGAGGGTGGCGAGCACGATCCAGAACGCGGCACCGCTGAACGCGTCCTCGGGGGCCGTGCGGGCCAGGTAGATCCCGGCGCCCGCCATCGAGACGTAGACCGTGACCGCGAAGACCACGCCGAGCACGCGGTGCAGGCGGGTGCGGTGGCGTGCGGCGGTGAGGAGTTGGGCGGGGCCGAGGAGCATGAGGGCACCGCCGAGGACCGAGTGCACGATCATCGGGACGAGGCTGTGGCGGTAGGGCGCGATCCGGTTGGCCAGGGCGTCGGTGACGTAGTGCGGGGAGACGACGCGGCCCATGACCCATTCGCCGAGGGCGGGGGCGCCGGGGCGGGCGTAGGGCCAGAGTTCGGTCATGGCGATCGGCGCGTAGGCCAGGCACACGACCGTCACCGCGATCATCGTGGCGCGACGCCAGATTCTGTTCGTCGGACGACGCACGGCGGCCCCCTTGCCGGCTCATGGCCTCGGCCCGGCCCTCGATGATCTCTTCTGGACCATCGCGACGGTAGGTGCGACCGCCGTCGTGGTCAACGGTCCCGCGCACGTTCGTCGCGGCGGCGCACCCATTCCCAGAAGTCGACCATCATCCCCTCGTACCGGATGCCGCGCTCCCGCGCCTCGACCGGCTCGAACGAATACTTGGGGTCCGCGAATGATGTGAAGTGCACCACGACGGGTAGTTCTTAACTCAGCGCCTCTTCCGCGTGAACACCTCCACTCAAAGGAACTGTGGTCTTGGCTCTCGCGTACCCTGACGCCCCGTCAGCCCGTCGGCCCGGGCGTACTTGGACTATTCGCATCACAGGTCACCGCGACCGTACCGCCTCGGTCAGCTGCTCCTCCGGGTGCGGCATGCCCGCCCGGTCGCGCGACATCGCGGCCCTGCGCCGCTTCGCCGAAGCCCATGCGGCGGCCCATGTCAGAGCGGCGACCGTACGCCCCGACGCGGCCTGCGGCTGCCGTCGCCAGCGGTGTGCGGCGCACGAGGGGACCCGGGTCGACTGCTCGGGCTCGGTGCTGCTCGTGCTGCGCCACGATCCCGCGGTCGGCCAGGTGTGGACCCTGGCCGAGGTCTGCGCGGCCTGTGCCTCGCTGATGACGCACACCCGCGTCGTCGGCAAGCCGCTGCCGCGCACCCGGCCGCCGCGCGAGGAGACGGTCGTACCGCTGGAAGTGCCGTCCGCGCCGGGCGCGCGTTCGGTGCCGGCCGGGTTCAGCGCGCCCGCGCCCGAACCGGGCGTCCCGTCCCGGCCGGGGGCCGCGGACAGGCGCCGGCGGCGGTGAAGTCCGGTGGCACACGGACGGGACCCGCCCCGAGCGGATGGTGGGCGGGTCCCGTCCGCCCGACCATTCTGCGGACCGGGCCATGTCAAAGGCACGCGTGAAACCCGCCCGCCCGGAGTGAACGGATCACACCCCGCGCGTATGCTCGCGCGGTATCGCAGGAAAATCGGGCATACGAGACTCAACAACCCCTGCTCGACCCCCCGCTTGACCCGCCAAGATCTCCGACGGTGATACTGGTGGGTCAGCACCGCACCCGCCCGCAGATTGGCTTATGTCGAACTCCTCCACAACTCCGCCCACGATCCCCCACACGGTGTGGCTGGCTCGCGGCCACCACGTCGGGTCCGAGGACGCCGCGGATGTCGTACGGCGACAGCTGCAACGGCTCAAGGACCGCGAGGTCATCGACGACCACCTGGAACCCGACGAGGACCAGCACGAGGATCCGCGCGAGCAGGTCTTCGAGGCCCGGTGGCGGGTGGAGGGGACGGTGACCGTGCGGGCACGGCTGACGTTCCCGCCCGCTCCGGAACCGGGTTCGACCGCCGCCGGCTCCGTCCCGGCGGACGGGCAGGAGTGGATCCTGGTCGCGGAGGCCGAGCGGGTCTGGGATCCCCGGTGGCCCTCCCCCGCGACGATGTTCTGGCCCGAGGACTCCGAGAGCGCCGACGGCGGCTGGGACCGTGTGACGGTTCCGGGGCTGCGCTTCGGGCGGGTCAATCCGCTGCCTTCCGACGAGAAGGAGTTGCGGCGGCTGTTCCGGAGCTGTGCGCAGGACGGGTGGAGCATTCACGTCGTCGTGCACGAGGCCATGACCCCGGACGCGCACGGCCGGCTGCCCCTGGCCCGGCTGCTGCCGCCGAGTCTCCGGCACTGCGTGGTGGAGCACCGGGCCACGCCCGACCAACTACGGTCCGTCAACTGGGCGTTGCTGCGCGAGTTCGACTTCCAGGTGCCGCGCGGCGGTGCCGTGGTGCTGCCCACCAGTCCGGTGGCTCCCTCCTACGACGTGCGCGAGTTCTCGGTGCGCAGCGTCTTCCTCGACGGCTCCGAGCCCACCGAACTCGTGGACGTGCTCTGCCGCTACGCCGCCTCCGCGCGTCCACTGCCGGAGGGCGGCCAGGAGGCCGTCACCGCGCTGCGCGAGCAGTGGAAGCTGATGACGCTGGAGGAGGAACTGGCCCGGGAGCGCAGGCTCGTGGCCATGTACGCCGAGGCGCTCGAAGCGATGACCAAGTCCCGTGACCTGTACCGGGAGTCCGCGGACCGGGCCAACGAGGCGCTGGCCGCGCTGCGCGATTCCGGCGGTGCCTCCGTGCCCGGGGTGACGTCTCAGCCGGGCGGGTCGCCGTTCCAGCGGACGTTCGGCCGGCTGCGGGACGCGACGAAGTCGCTGCGCCCGGCACCGGCGACCGACGGCGACCGCGAGGATCCTCCCCGTGACGGGGATCGGCCGCCCGAGGAGCGGTAGTACCCCGGACCTGACTCAGGTGGCTTGCGGGACCCCCATCGGTCCCGCGAAGCTACGCAGCGGAGTGCCGGTGGTGAAAATGGACCACCGATGGTGATCACCGCCCACGCGCCCCCGGCACCGCCCGGCCTAGCTTGGCGGCATGCCGATGCAACCCTGGTTCCGCGATGCCAAGTTGGGCATCTTCGTCCACTACGGGATCTACGCCGTCGACGGTGTGCCGGAGTCCTGGTCGTTCTACACGGGCCAGGTCCCGCACGACCGGTACATGCGGCAGCTCGACGGGTTCACCGCCGCACGCTACGAACCGCGGGCCTGGGCGCGGCTGTTCGCGCGGGCGGGCGCCAAGTACGCGGTGCTGACCGCCCGCCACCACGACGGCGTCGCCCTGTGGGACTCGGCCCACGGTGACCTGGACGTGGTCCGCAACACCCCGGCGGGCCGCGATCTGATCGGGCCGTACACGGAGGCGCTGCGCGAGGAAGGTCTCAAGGTCGGCCTCTACTACTCCCACTCCGACTGGAACCACCCCGACTACGCCAGCACGGGGCACCCCCAGCCGCCCGACGAGGAGCTCCGCACCAACCCGTACGCCTCCGCACGCCCCGGTCACGAGGACCCGGCCGCCTGGGCGCGCTACCTCGGCTACCGCGACGGCCAGGTAGGCGAGTTGGTCGACCGCTTCCGGCCCGACCTGCTGTGGTTCGACGGCGAGTGGGAGCGCAGCGAAGAGCAGTGGCGGATGCGGGAGTTGGCGGAGCTGATCCTCGCCGAGAATCCCGACACCGTCCTCAACGCCCGCATGCTCAGCTACGGCGACTACGCGACGCCCGAGCAGGGGGTGCCGCTGCAAGCGCCGGACGGGCCCTGGGAGTTGTGTCTCACCGTCAACGACTCGTGGGGATTCCAGCACGGGGACGAGCACCACAAGTCGGTGCGGCAGCTGGTGCGTTACTTCACGGAGACGATCGGGATGGGCGGCAATCTGCTGCTCGACGTCGGTCCGCGGGAGGACGGGACGATAACGCCCGCTCAGACGGAGCGACTTGAGGGACTCGGCGCGTGGATCGCCCGGCATGCGGAGGCGGTGTACGGCACGGTCGCCGGTCTGCCGGCCGGGCACCACTACGGGCCCAGCACCCTCTCCGCCGACCGGCGCACGCTGTACCTGGTGTGTTTCGATCCGCCGCGCGAGTCGGTGTCGGTGCGCGGCCTGCGTACGCCCGTCAAGCGGGTCACGGTGCTCGGCACCGGTGCCGAGCTCGGCCACGACGTCATCGGCGGGCTCGCTGACGTACCGGGCGTGACGTGGATCGACGCCCCGGGCGCGGCCGACGTGGACGAGCGGGCGACGGTCCTTGCGGTCGAGCTGGACGGTGAGTTGGACGTCTACCGGGGTGCGGGCCGGGATTGAGTCACGAGGTGCCGGCGCGAACCGCCCTGGGGGAAGCCCCCAGTTCGCGTCGGCACGCCTTGTTGAAGGCCTGGAGGTCGCCGATGCCGACGGCGGCCGCGATCGCCGGGACGGACAGGGTCGACTCGCGCAGCAGGTGCCGGGCGCGTTCCATGCGGCGGTGCCGGATGTAGGCGACGACCGTGGTGCCGGTCTCGGCGCGGAACAGCCGGATGAGGTGGTTGTGCGAGACGCCGGCCGCGTGCGCCACGTCGGGGACGGCCAGTTGGGCCGCCAGGTGCGATTCGATGTGCGCGACGGCGAGGGCGACAGCGGGGTGCGGTCCCGCGGTCCCACCGGCCGCCGGGGTCGCGAGGTCCGCCACGCGCCACAGCACCGACCACAACTCGGCGGCCGCGCGGGCGGAGTTGCGCGGTGCGGCAGCGACGGCCCGCTGCATCAGGTCGGTCAGTACGGGCGTCTGCGTACCGGCGTCCTGCATCACGGGGACGGTCAACCGCTCACCGGCGGACGGGAGTTCCAGGTGGGCGAAGAGGTGCTCGGAGCGGCCCCGGTAGTGGAACCGCACGAGCGCGCCGGGCGGCACCAGGCTGACATGGCCGGGCCTGATCTCGTGCGCCACACCGTCGACGGTCAACTCCGCCTCGTAGCGGTACAGATGGAGCTGCCAGAGGTCGGGCAGCCGGAACACGTCGCGCGGGCCCGTCGTCCCGTGCACGCCGACGCCGAGGCTCGCCACGCGCGGTGGGGCGTCGAGGCCGATCCGTACGTGGGTTCCGGTGCCGTTGGTCGCGCTCACGGTGAAAACGTACCAGTGCCTGACAAGGGGTCAACGGCTGTCAAGGCTCTTCCAGGCGTTCGGGTGTGATGTTCCCCTCGTCGGTCATACCCGGGCCGTAACCGGGCATCCGGATAGGGCACATGCCGTGCGGCCACACCCGGGGAAAGAGGCGCCAGTGGACTCGACCACAACCGTGATCGTCATCGCCGCGGTGCTCGCGGCGGTGCTGCTCGCCGTGGCCGTCGGAGTGCTGGTACGGCTCGTCCGTATGCGGCGCGGAATGCGGCGCGCAGGGCTTCCGACCGGCCCAAAATGGGTTTTCTGGGGTGCCGTTCTCTACTTCGTACTGCCGACCGATCTGATGCCCGATCCCGTGTACTTGGACGACATCGCCGTACTTCTCCTCGCCCTGCGCACCATGCGCAAGTCCCTCGGCGAGCAGGAGGAGGGGCGGCCGGGCGACCTCGGCTGAACCGGTCGGGCGCCTCGCACGTTCCTTCCTGCGATTACGCAGCGTAAGGAAACCATTCACTCGTTCGATTCGTATAAGTCTCTGGAAGCAGACGGAAGTCAGCGGGCCAAGCGACCTCGCAGGGTGGCCACCGCTTGCACGAGGCAGTACCGACGAGGGAGAGACGATGCAACCGTTCGCGCTCAACTACGCTCGCCCGGCAGCACAGTTGGAGCTCAGCGCTCCGTACACCTACGACTCCGGACTGCAGTTGAACGTGCTCGCCGACGGACGGGTCGCCGCCCATGATCTCGCTCTGCTGAGAGAACTGGGGACCACGACGTCCACCGCGGGATCGAAGACTCACTTCGACGACTGAACACGGAACGACGAAAATGACCGTCCTGGTCCTTACCTGCGAAGAGGACGTCACGGCGGACCTGGTGGTGGTCCACCTGCACGCGTCCGGCGTCCCCGTGGTCCGGATCGATCCCGCCGACCTCACGGGCGGGGTAGCGCTGTCCGGCGAGTACGTCCATGGTGCCTTCCGCGGTCATCTGTCCGCCGGGGGGCGGCTGGTGAGCGTGAGCGGACTGCGGTCCATCTGGGTGCGCAGGCCCGGCACCCCGGCGACCCGTGCGCCCCAGCCCTCCGCGTGGCTGACCGAGGAGGCCTCCCAGGCGCTCTACGGCATGCTGCGCGGCTCCGGTGCCCGCTGGATGAACCACCCCGACGCGGCCCGCCGCGCCCGGCACAAGCCCTGGCAGCTGCGGCTCGCGCAGCGCAGCGGACTGCCGGTGCCGGCCACCCTGATCACCACGTTTCCGCAGGCCGCCCGCGAGTTCTCGCGGCGCTTCCCGGACCTGGTGGTCAAGCCGGTCTCCGGCGCCCACCCGCAGGATCCGCCCCGGGCGGTGCCGACGAGCCGGGTCGCGCCGGACACCGACTTCGCCGCCGTCGCGTTCGGTCCCACGCTGCTGCAACGCCGGGTCGCCAAGCGCGCCGACATCCGGCTCACCGTGGTGGGCGACCGGATGCTCGCCGCCCGTACGGCGACCGCCCCGGACCCCGACCCCGCCGAGGTCGACGTCCGCTTCGCCGTGTCCGCGCAGCCCTGGCGCCCCACCGAGGTCCCGCCGCGCATCGCCGAGGCCGTCCTGACGTACATGCGGGACGCCGAACTGGCCTACGGCGCCTTCGACTTCGCCGAGGACGGCGACGGGACCTGGTGGTTCCTGGAGTGCAACCAGTCGGGCCAGTTCGGCTTCGTCGAGGCGGAGACCGGCCAGCCGATCGCCCGGACCATCGCGGAGTGGCTGGCCCTGCCCGCCGCCCCGGAACGGGAGGGCCTCGTCAACGGGGCGGATAGTACGGCCAGTTGAGCAGTAACGGTTCGCCTGAGGCAGCGAGGGTGAGCGCCCTGGGTCAGGAGTGGCGCTCTGCCCCGTATGTCCCCAACAGGCTGCACACAGCGTCCTCCTCGACCGCGCGCAGCTTCCGCAGCAGTTCCGGGTTCCCGGTCTGGTTCACCTGAGTTGTCAATGAGAAAGTGAGCGACCGTCGGCCGTCGGGGGTCGCCGCGATCAACTGTGTGTAACCAAGGGTGTTCCCGGTATGTCCGAGGACGACCCCGCACCGGGTGTCGTAGCGGAAGAGCGCGAGCCCGGCGCTGTTGCGGCCGGGGCCGGCCGGTTCGGAGGAACCGGGGATCCAGTGCCGCTGTTCCCGCAGGGCCGCCTTCGAGGTGAGGGCCCCGGCGGCGTAGCCGCTGATGAACGCGGTCAGGTCGCGCGGCGAGGAGGTGATCCCGCCCGAGGCCCACACGCCCGACATGCCGATCGTCTCGGAGACGTCCTCCGGTCCGGACGGTCCGCCGACGGCATAGCCGTGCATGTACGGCTCCGGCATCTCGTACCCCTGCGGCAGGCTCGTGTCGCGCAGCCCCAGCGGCCGGTACACGTCGTGGCGCAGCAGGTCCTCGTAGCGCGCGCCGGTCGCCGCCTCGGCCATCAGCGCCACGGCGATGTTGTCGGAGTTGGAGTAGCGGTACTGCGAGCCCGGCGTGAAGTTCAGCGGCTCCCCGGCCACGAAGTCGAGCAGCCGTCGCGAGTCGAAGTGCCGGCGCGGGTCGGCGGCGATGAGGCTCCGGAACCGCGTGCTCTGACTGAAGTCCGGGAGCCCGCTGGTGTGTTGGAGCAGCTGGCGCAGGGTCACCTTCCGCCAGGCCCGGGGCTGGTGGGGCAGCCGGGTGCCGACGGTGTCGTCGAGGGCGAGTCGGTGCTGTCGTACGAGACTCAGGGCCACCGCCCCGCTGAACGCCTTGCTGGTGCTCGCGGTCCGGGTGTGGTCGTCCGGTTCGAGCGGGCGGCCGGTGGTGAGGTCGGCGGTGCCGGCACTCAGGACGCGCTGGTGGTCGCCGTCGCGGAGCACGACGATCACGCCGGGCGGGCCGTCGGGGGCGGCGACCATGTCGTCGAGGCCGCGCTGGAGGGAGTGGTCGTCGGCCGCGGCGGGCGAGGCGGGTACGAGGGTGCCCACGCAGGTGGCGACGAGGACGGAGACGAGGCGGAGCGGCAAGGGCATGGAGTGTCCCTGGGGCTGTGGGGTCTGGGCACGACCAGAATCCGGGGGCTCGTCGGCGTCCGCGCGGGCGCGTGCTCCATACGGCCCCCTCCCCTGTTCACCTCGCGCGGTGTTGCCTCGCGGGGCGTGCTGTGCCGTAATCGGATGACCCGCGGTTCGGATCTTGGTGGTGCCTTGCCGCGCCGGAAGGAGCGGCTGGGATGGACGCTTACGGTGCCGGGGACGATGTCTCGGCCACCCCGGGAGGGCTGCTCGACCTGTTGCAGGTCGCGGCGGTGGTCCTGGACGCCGGCGGGTACATCGGGCTGTGGAGTCCCGAGGCGGAGCAGTTGCTCGGCTACACCCCCGAGGAGGCGCTGACCCAGCGCGCGGACCGGCTGCTGGTGTCGCCCGACGACCGGGCCAGGGCGCGCGAACTGTTCGCCCAGGTCGGTACGGGCGCGCGCTGGGCCGGGGTGTTCCCGCTGCTGCACCGGGACGGCACGGAGCGGCCGGTCGAGTTCCGCACGATGCGGCTGCGCGACAGCCACGGTCAGCCGCATCTGCTGGGCCTTGCGGCGGACGCCACGACGGTACGGGGCGTGGAGCGGGATCTGGCCCTCTCCCACAGCCTCGTGCGGCAGACCCCGGTGGGCATCGCGGTGTTCGACACGGATCTGCGGTGGGTCGGCGTGAACCCGGCCCTGGAGCGGCTGAACGGCGTGCCGGAGGCGGACTTGATCGGGCGCCGTGTGGGCGAGGTGCTGCCCGGTCTGGACGTGGCGGCCATCGAGTCGCGGATGCGGCATGTGCTGATCACCGGCAAGCCGCTGCTCGACCAGCAGACCGTGGGCCGGACGGCGGCCGACGTCGTGGACCGGGCGTACTCGGAGTCGTATCACCGCATCGAGGACGCGCAGGGCCGGGTGCTCGGGCTGGCGATGGCCGTCCTGGACGTGACCGAGCGGGAGCAGGCCGCCGCCGAGGTCGCGCAGGCGCGCCGGCATCTGTCCGTCGTCGCGGAGGCCGGGGTGCGGATCGGGACGACGCTGGACCTCCAGCAGACCGCCCGGGAACTGGCCGACGTGGCGGTCCCGCACGTGGCCGACCTGGCCGCCGTCGACGTACTGGAATCGGTCGTCACGGACGGCACGATCACTCCGGTGACCGGGGACGCGCAGGTCGAGTTCCGGGCGCTGGCCGTCGCCGCCGGATACCTGACCGACGCGATCCACGCGGCGGACCCGGTGGGCGAACTCGCCACCTACGGCCCCAACCGCATCATCACGCAGTGCGTGCGCGAGGCGGGGCCGATCCTGGTCGAGCGGGTCGACCCGCCGACGATGCGCCGTATCGCCAGGGACGGACGCGCCGCCCAGACCCTGCGGATGGCGGGCGTCCACTCCTATCTGGCCGTCCCGTTGGTGGCCCGCGGCGAGGTCCTGGGCACGCTGAGCCTCTACCGCACCATCAACGAGCACCCCTTCGACGAACAGGACCGCGTCCTCGCCTCGGAACTCGCCGCCCGCGCCGCGATCTGCATCGACAACGCCCGCCTCTACGGCCGTGAGCGCACCACCGCGCTGACCCTGCAACGCAGCCTGCTGCCACCGGCCCCGGCCCGGCAGGAGGGGCTCGACATCGCCGCTCGCTACCTCCCGGCGCTCAGCGAGGTCGGGGGCGACTGGTACGACGTGCTGCCGCTGGGGCCGGGCCGCACCGGGCTCGTCGTGGGCGACGTGATGGGCAAGGGCGTCCAAGCCGCCGCCATCATGGGCCAGTTGAGCACCGCGACCCGCGCCCTGGCCCGGCTGGACCTGCCACCGGCGGAACTGCTGCACCACCTCGACGACCTCACCGGTTCCCTCGGCGACGCGATCGCCACGTGTGCGTACGGCGTCGTCGACCTCGGGCGCGGCACCTGCGAACTGTCCAGTGCGGGGCATCTGCCGCCCGTCCTGATCCACCCCGACGGCACCGCGGAACTCCTCGACATTCCCGGCGGAGTCCCGCTGGGCGTCGGCGGGGTGGACTTCGGGACGGCCGAAGTCGACTTCACCACAGGCGCGTTGCTCGCCCTCTACTCCGACGGGCTGGTGGAGAACCGCGGCGAGAACATCGACGTGGGGCTGCACGCGCTGACACGGCTGTTGCAGAGTTCGCGCCGTCCCCTGGAGCAGACGAGCGACATGCTCCTCAACGCGCTGCGCCCGGAACCCGACGACGACGTCGCGCTCCTCCTGGTCCGCGCCACGGGTTGACCTGTCCGGTCAGGCGCCCGTGGTCGAGCCCGGGCGGATGATCATGAGGACGGTGACGGTCGCCCACAGCAGGTTGAAGATGCCGGTGAACATGGCGAGTTGAACGGTTCCGGCCCGCTCCACGGGCCGCTGTGCGCCGAGTTGTTCCAGGAGTTCGTCCTGGCGGGGCAGTACGAAGGCGATCAGGATGCCGGCCGCCACCGCGGTGAGGGTGATGGAGGCGATGAGCCAGCCGCTGCCCAGGACGCCCATGGCGGAGGCGGTCGCGAAGCCGAAGAGGGGCACCGCCAGTCCGACGGCGCCGTAGACACGGCAGATGCGGTGCAGCAGTCGTACGGTCGTCACGCCCGCGTCGGGTCCGTCCGGGCCGGTGAGAGCGCGGCGGGCCGCCGGGGGGAACATGCTGGCGGCGACGGTGACGGGGCCGACCGCGACGATGGCGGCCAGGACGTGCAGGGTGAGAAGGATCTTGGTCACCGGCCCAGGCTAGGGGCGTACCACGCGGGAACACAGAGGCTGGAACGACAGCTTCCAACGGATTCCCGCCAACCCCTGCGGCAGCACTTACGTGGCAGAAGGCCATGTCACATGGTTGGCGAGAATCCGCCTATCGTGGTGTTCATGCACACTGTCGCGATCCTCGCTCTCGATCATGTGGTGCCGTTCGACTTGGCGACACCGATGGAGGTGTTCGGCCGTACCCGACTGCCGGACGGGCGGAACGCCTACCGGGTGCGGGTGTGCGGCGAGACGCCGGACGTGCGGACGGACGGGTTCGCCCTGCGGGTCGACCACGGGCTCGAAGCGTTGCTGGACGCCGACACCGTCATCGTGCCGGGGCGCTCGGAGCGGGCCGCGCCGCCCTCCGCCCGGGTGCTGGCGGCGCTGCGGGAGGCGGCAGCGGCGGGCACCCGGATCGTGTCCATCTGCGTGGGCGCGTTCGTGCTGGCCGAGGCCGGGCTGCTGGACGGGCTGCGCGCCACCACGCACTGGGTGGCCGCCGAACTGCTGGCCCGTACCTATCCGTTGGTCGAGGTGGAGCCGGACGTGCTGTACGTCGACAACGGGCAGATCCTCACCTCGGCCGGGGCCGCCGCCGGTCTCGACCTGTGTCTGCACCTGATCCGGCGGGACTTCGGCTCGGCGGTCGCCGCGGACGCGGCCCGACTGTCGGTCATGCCGCTCGAACGAGAGGGCGGGCAGGCCCAGTTCATCGTCCACCGGCACCCACCCGTCCCACAGGGCTCGACCCTCGAACCGCTGCTCCAGTGGATCGAGGACAACCTCTCCCACGAGGTCACCCTGGGCGCGCTGGCGACGCGATCGGGCATGAGCGAGCGGACGTTCAGCCGTCGTTTCCGCGAACAGACGGGCAGCACACCGCTTCAGTGGCTGCTGCGGGCCCGCGTACGCCGCGCCCAGTACCTGCTGGAGAACAGCGACCACACCATCGAACGCATCGCCCAGCAGGCCGGGTTCGGCTCCCCCACCGCGTTCCGCGAGCGCTTCCGCCGGGTGGTCGGCACCAGCCCGCAGGCGTACCGCTCGGCGTTCCACGGCAGGAGGGTCGCCGAAGTGGCGTTCTCCTGAACAGATCTACTGACGGTTTCTACGCCGCAGCACGGCCGTCCGCGACCACACGGCCCGGGGTGCTGCGCGCCGCCGCCAGCAGGGCGTCCGCCTTGACGATCGCTTGCTGGATCCCGGTCGTGCCCATCATCACGCAGAGAGTGTACACGACGTCGTTCAACTCGTCGGCCGCCTGCGGTCGGTGGCGCTCCGCCTGGGAGATGCGCAGCACCGCGTACCGGGTGAGCAGTTTTCTGACGGCCTTCGGGTCCGGCACCAGCACGAAACGCCCCTCTCTCGCTTTTCGCTCCGTGTGCCCAGCCTGCGCCGATCCAACCAACCGGCCCACGAGATCCGGTCAGGCGACCTGCCCGCTGTGCAACGCCGTGTACGCCCCGCCCCGGCGCAGGAGTTCGTCGTGCGTGCCGACCTCCAGGATCTCCCCGTCGCCCATCACCACGATCCGGTCGGCGCCCCGGACGGTGGACAGCCGGTGCGCGACGACGAAGGTCGTACGGCCGCGCAGCAGCCGGGCGAGGGCCTGTTGGACGAGCGCCTCCGAGCGGGTGTCCAGCGCCGAGGTCGCCTCGTCCAGGACGAGCACCTTGGGGTCGCGGATCAACGCCCGTGCGATCGCGAGGCGTTGACGCTGACCGCCGGAGAGCCGGGCCCCGCGCTCACCGACCCGCGTCTCCAGGCCCTGCGGCAACTTCTCCACGAACTCGAGGGCGTTGGCGTCGCGCAGCGCCGCGCGCACCGTCTCCTCGTCGGCGTCGTCCATGCCGTAGGCCACGTTGTCGCGGATCGTGCCGTCGAAGAGGATCGACTCCTGCGGGACGACCGAGACGAAGCGGCGGTATGTGCGCAGGTCGAGGGTGTTCATGTCGGTGCCGTCGAGCAGCAGTTGGCCGGTGGTGGGGCGGATGAAGCCGATGACGAGATTGAGGACGGTGGACTTGCCGGCGCCGGACGCGCCGACGAGGGCGACGGTCTCGCCCGGTGCGACGGTGAGGGTGAAGTCGTGCACGGCGGGCCGGAGTTGTTCGTCGTAGGTGTGGCCGACGTGTCGGAAGGCGACGGCTCCGCGCACCTCGGCGACCTCCGTCTTGCCCTCGTTGTCCTCCAACTCGGGTGCCTGGAGCACCTCGCCGACCGAGCGGACCGATTCCAGGCCCTTGGTGATGACCGGGGCCAGGGTCGTGAGGGTCGTGGTGGAGTTGGTGAGGGTGGTCAGGAAGGCGCTCAGCATCACGACGTCGCCGGCGGTGACTCCCCAGGCGCCGTAGTACGACACCAGGGCCGCGCCGGCGAGGACCAGGACGCCGACGACGTTCAGGACGACCCAGGCGAGCGAGCCGAAGCGGCCGTTGAGGAGGTCGAGACGGTTCCCGGAGGTGAGCAGGCGGCGCAGGGTGCCGTCCATGCGGCGCAGGGCCTTGCCCTCCAGGCCGTGGGCGCGGGTGACCGGGATGAGGCGGGTCATCTCCGTCACGCGCGAGGAGAGGGTCTCGACCTCGTGGCGGAACTGCTCGTTGTGGGTGCGGAGGCGTGCCTTGAGCCGGGAGACGAGCAGCGCGGCGACCGGTACGACGACGATGAAGACGGGCACGAACTCCGGTGTGCGGATGCCGATGATGACCAGTCCGCCGGTGAGCACGGTGATCGCGCCGAGCCCGGTCTCCGCGGTCTGCTGGACCATCTGCTCGACCGTCTCCACGTCCCGCACGACCTTGGCCTGGAGCACGCCGGCGCTGACCCGGGAGTGGTAGCCGATGGAGAGCTGCTGCATGCGGGTGCACAGGGCCGAGCGCAGGTCGGTGCCCATGCGGCGGACGCTGCCGTAGAGGAGGCGGACGTAGAGCACGTGCAGGGGGTAGTTGATCAGCAGGATGAACAGGATGATGCCGGTGCTGATCCAGATTCCGCTGACCGGCTGATGCTGGACGACCGTGTCGATGATCGACGCGGTGATCAGGGGGAGCAGCCAGATGGGGCTGTGCTTGACCGTGAACACGGCGACGGCCAGGGCCAGTCGTCTGCGATCGGCGCGGAAGAGGTAGGCGAGGGTGCGGATCGGGTGTTCGTCGCGGTAGTGGTGGTCGAGCGGTTTCTCCGTGGACGACGCCATCGGTGGTGGTCCTCCCCCTGTGCCGGCTTGCCCCTGTGACCGGCCGGCCCCCTGCGGCCAGTTGGCGGGCAAGCGCTTTCTGCCCTTGCCCGCCACTACTACACCTCAGACATCAGGGTCTTCTCAAACGGCGTCCAGCTCCGCGATCTCCTCGACGGAGAGGGCGAGTTCGGGTGCGGCGGCCGAGTCGCGGATCGTCTCGGGGCGGCTGGCGCCCGGGATCGGTACGACGACCGGGGACTTGGCGAGCATCCAGGCCAGGCAGACGCGCTGCGGGCTGACGCCGTGCTTCTCGGCGATGCGGGCGAACGGCGCGTAGGCGGAGCCGAGTTCACCGGCGCGGGCGATGCCGCCGAGGGGGCTCCAGGGCAGGAACGCGATGCCGAGTTCGTCGCAGAGCTCCAGCTCCGGCTCGCTGGAGCGGAACGCCGGGGAGAACTGGTTCTGCACGGAGACCAGTCGGCCGTCGAGGATCTCGTTCGCCAGCCGGATCTGCTCCGGGTCCGCGTTCGAGATGCCGGCCAGGCGGATCTTGCCCTCGTCGAGCAACTCCCGTACGGCGCCGACCGAGTCCGCGTACGGGACGCTCGGGTCGGGGCGGTGGAACTGGTACAGCCCGATGGCCTCCACGCCGAGCCGGCGCAGGGACGCCTCGCAGGCCTCCTTCAGGTAGGCGGGGCTGCCGTTCAGGGTCCAACTGCCGTCCCCGGGGCGGAGATGGCCGCCCTTGGTGGCGACGAGGACGTCCGCGCCGCGGTCGTGGGAGGCGAGGGCCTTGGCGATCAGGGTCTCGTTGTGCCCGACCTCGTCGGCGTGCAGGTGATAGGCGTCCGCGGTGTCGATCAGCGTCACGCCCGCGTCGAGGGCGGCATGGATGGTCGCGAGGGAGCGTGCCTCGTCCGGCCGTCCTTCGATCGACATGGGCATACCGCCCAGGCCGATCGCACTGACCTCGACGTCACCGATACGGCGGGTGTCCATTGCTCGTGCTCCTCTTCCGGTCTTCCGGTGCGGTCTTCCGGCTGTCGCGCGGGACCGTGCCGTCCGACACCGCCGGAGCCGGGGCCGGATCTCGGACCGGGGTCACGACGGGCGGGACGCATCGTCCAGCTTCTCCGGCCCGGGTCCGCAGGTCCAATAGAAGAAAGCGAACGCATCCAGCAGCGGGACTGCTCAATCGGGACCGCTCAACGAGCGGCGACCTTGGCGACGAACACCGTGACGTTGGTGACGGTCCGCTGGATCTTCTCCTCCAGGGTGAGCGACTCGGGCATCCGCGCGCCGACGCCCGCGTCCTTCTTGCCTCGCACGTACAGCGGGCAGGCGAGGTCACTGCATATGTAGGCGCCCACGGAGTTGCCCTGCTGCCCGGCCTTGCCCGCCCTCGCGGCGGTCATCAGCGAGACGCCTCCGGTATGGGTGGTCATGCACATCGAGCACATACTGCGCCGCGTCTGCCAGGAGGCGGCACCGGGGCAGCGCAGGGCGATCGCCGTCGGGCGACCGTCCAGCTCGATCGCGAGGTACGCCCGGCCGGGGGCCTGGGGGTCCCGCCAGCCGAGGAAGTCCAGGTCGTCCCACGGCCGTTCGGCCAGATCCCGGGGGATGGACAGGCGCTTGGCCTCGCCCTTGGTGCAGTTCACGAAGGCGGCGCGGATCTCCCGCTCGGTCAGTGGTCTCATGAACGGCACGCTAGTTTGCCTAAAACCTTTAGGCAAATACATAATAGCTATCGTCGAATGGGAGGATGGTTATGGCCAGAGCAGGACTGACGCCGGAGCGGCTGACCCTGGCGGGAGCGGAGCTGGCCGACGAGGTCGGCTTCGAGCAGGTGACCGTCTCGGCACTCGCCCGGCGCTTCGACGTCAAGGTCGCGAGCCTGTACTCGCACCTGAAGAACTCCCAGGAACTGAAGACCAGGATCGCCCTGTTCGCCTTGGAGGAACTCGCCGACCGGGCCTCCGACGCAGTCGCCGGGCGGGCCGGCAAGGACGCCCTGGCCGCCTTCGCGGAGGCCTACCGCGGCTACGCCCGGGAGCACCCCGGCCGGTACGCGGCGGCACGGCTCCGACTCGATCCCGAGACGGCGGCCGCCAGCGCCGCGGTGCGGCACTCGCAGATGACACGGGCGATCCTGCGCGGCTACGACCTGCCGGAACCGGACCAGACGCACGCGGTCCGGATGCTGGGCGGCGTCTTCCACGGCTACGTCAGCCTGGAGCTGGCCGGAAGCTTCGACCACAGCGCGCCCGACGCGCGGGAGTCCTGGGCCTGGATCGTGGATTCGCTCGACGCGCTGCTGCGGAACCGGGCCGCGCCCCACAACCGACCGTCCCGGAAACCCCGATCGACAGGCTGAGGCGATGACCACCGAGCACGACACGATCACCACCCCCGTCACCACCGACCTGCTGCGCGGCTTCCTCGACGTGGAGACGACCGCGCACGGTCTGCTGCCGCACCGGCTGCCCGCCCGTGCGCGCCGGCAGTTCCCCGACGACCAACTCGCCGTGGCCGAGGCACAACCCTCCGGTGTACGGCTGGTCTTCCGCACCCGGGCCACCACCATCGAGCTGGACACGCTGCCCACCAAGCGCGTCTACCAGGGATTCCCGGCCCCGGCGGACGGCGTCTACGACCTGCTGGTCGACGGCCGGCTCACCGCCCAGGCAACGGTGCCCGGCGGCAACGTGCGCACCATCACCGACATGGTCACCCAGTCCGCCGAATTGACGGAGGGCCGGCCCGGCACCGCCCGGTTCGCCGACCTGCCCGCGGGTGACAAGGACATCGAGATCTGGCTCCCGCACACGGAGATCACGGAGCTGATCGCCCTGCGCACCGACGCCCCGGTCGAGAAGGCGCCGGACAACGGGCGCAAGGTGTGGCTGCACCACGGCAGTTCCATCAGCCACGGCTCGAACGCCACGCATCCGACGGCCATTTGGCCGGCGCTCGCAGCCGCACATGGCCAAGTGGAGCTCGTCAACCTGGGGTTCAGCGGCAGCGCGCTGCTCGACCCGTTCACCGCCCGTGCGATGCGGGACACCCCGGCGGACCTGATCAGCGTGAAGATCGGTATCAACATCGTCAACGCCGACGCGATGCGCCTGCGCGCCTTCGTCCCGGCGGTCCACGGCTTCCTCGACACCCTTCGCGAGGGCCATCCGACGACGCCGTTGCTGGTCGTGTCCGCCATCCTCTGTCCGGTGCAGGAGGACACGCCCGGCCCTCTCATGCCCGACCTCGACGGCGGAACCCTGCTGTTCAAGGCCACCGGCGACCCGGACGAGCGCCCCCTCGGACGCCTGACCCTCACCGTCATCCGCGAGGCACTCGCCCGCGTCGTGGAACAACGGGCGGCCGACGACCCGAACCTGTACTACCTCGACGGCCGTTCCCTCTACGGCGAGAAGGACCACGCCGAACTCCCGCTCCCCGACGCGGTCCATCCCGATCCGGCGGGACACCGGCGCATCGCCGAGAACTTCGGGCGGCTCGTGTTCGGAAAGGGCGGCCCTTTCGCGACCGCGACCGGGACCGGGACCGACTGAGGCTTTCGCACACCGGCTCGGACCGGCTGAGCAGGATCACGGTTGCGCCGTAGCCAACTGGGCGGCCCCTAGCCCAACCGGGCGGTCCCGAGCCCGACTTGGAGGCGGTCTGCCGAGCCGGTCGCAGAAGGTCTCTTTCCGCATCGGTGAACAAGCGGTCGAGCCTGTTCAGAACGTCCCGTCGTCGCGCGTGTAGTTGGGGCTGAGCTTCAGCAAGGCGGCGACGGCGGGGCTCGGTTCGCGGCCCGCGCGGACCGCGAACGACAGGGCGAGCGAAGGCACGGGACCGGACACCGGCTTGACGACCACCCCGGCCGCACCCACCGGCTCATAACGGGGTACGACCGCGGCACCACCGATGGCTCGCACATACGACGCGGCCGAGGCGATGTCCGTGATCTCGACGGACACGCGGCGCGTGATGCCGAGTTCGCCGAAGGCCCGGTCCATGGCGGCACGCGACCCGAAGCCGCTTGCCCCCGAGACGAAGTTCTCGCGGGCGAGGTCCTTGAGCGCGATGCGTTCCCGCTGCGCCAGCGGATGCTCGGTCGGCAGGATCACCACGTACGGGATCGTCGCGAACTGCCGCAGGTCGAGGTCGTGCGCCTCGGCGGCGGGCAGCGCCACGACGCCGACGTCGAGGCGGCCGCGTCGCACGTCCTCGGCGATTCCGCCCGCTCCGGATCCGGAGACCTGGATCCGTATGTCCACCAGCGGGTGGCGTTGGCGGAAGGCCCCCACCAGGCGTGGCAGGTCGAGGGCCGTGATGCGGGTCATCGTGCCGACGCGCAAGCTGCCCCGCAGGGTTCTCGACGCCTCGCCGACCACTTCCCTCGCACGCTCCGCGGCCCCGACGACCGACTTGGCTTCCGGCAGAAACACCTCGCCCGCCGAGGACAGGGCCACCGTCCTGGTCGACCGGTCGAAGAGCGAGACCTGGAGCTCCTCCTCCAGGGCGCGGACGGCTGCCGACACGGTCGACTGAGCTGCGAAAAGGCGGGCCGCGGCGCGGGTGAAGCTGAGTTCTTCGGCCACGGTGATGAAATAGCGCAACTGCCGTAATTCCATCCGCCAATTATCGATTTCTTCGATAACAGCTGTCAATGTTTTTCGTTGGACTCGATATCCCTTCTGCGCCAGGCTGCCATCGACAGCAACTCCCGCTGCCTGACGAAGGGTTGGTCATGAGCAAGCAGGTTTTAATCGTCGGAGGCACATCCGGTATCGGCCGCGAACTGGCCGCGACTTATGCCCGGCAGGGCGCCTCCGTGATCATCGCCGGCCGCGACGGCACGCGCGCGGAGAAGGTGTCAGCGGAAATCAATGCCGAGGTGGATTCCCATCATGTGCGGGGCATTGAGGCCGATCTCTCCAAGCCCGAGATTCTCAAGGAAGCGCTGAGCGGCATCGAGCACATCGACTCGATCGTCCTCGCCGGCATGCGGCGCGACAACAACACGATCGCCGACTACGACGTCGCCGGGGCCACGGAGTTGGCGATCACCAAGATCGTCGGCTACACCACGGTCGTCCACGCACTGCGCTCGCGCATCTCCCCCACCGGTTCGGTGCTGCTGTTCGGCGGTCTGGCCAAGGACGTGCCCTACCCCGGTTCCACCACGGTCACCGCCGTGAACGCCGGTGTGACAGGCCTGGTGGCGACACTCGCCAAAGAGCTGGCGCCGGTCCGCGTCAACGCCATCCATCCCGGCATGGTCGGCGACAGCCCGCACTGGGCCGGCAACGAGCGAGTCGTGGAGGCAGCACGCGCCCGGATCCTGACCGGTGTCGTCCCCACGATGCGGGACATCGTCGAGGGCTCCGTGTTCCTGTTGGAGAACCCGGCGGCGAACGGCGTGAACCTCGACCTCAACGGCGGCCACGCATGATCGACGCCCTGCCCACGCTGGCGGTGATCGGCATCGGCCGCATCAGCCGCCCCCTGGTGGTACGCCTGCGCCGGGCAGGGCACAGCGTGACCGTGACCAACCGGACCCGGGCCCGCGCCCTCGACGTCGCGGCGGAGACGGGCGCGTGCGTGGCCGGCACCCCGCGCGAGGCGGCCTCCTCCGCCGACATCGTCATCGTCTGTCTGACCGACGACACGGCGGTGGGCGAGGTCTATCACGGGCCCTACGGCATCCTCGCCGGGGTACGCCCCGGAGCAACGGTCCTGGAGACCAGCACCATCGCCCCGCAGACGGTGAGGACCCTCGCACCGCTGGTTCTCGAACGCGGCGCCACTCTCCTCGACGCCCCGGTGTCCGGTTCCGTCGAACTCGCCACACGCGGCGAACTCACCTTCCTGGTCGGCGGCCCCAAAGAAGCCCTCGACCGGGCGCGCCCCGTCATGGACGTCCTGGCCACCCGTGTCCTCCACTTCGGGGAATCGGGCAGCGGCAGCATCATGAAGCTCGCGATCAACTCACTGCTGCTGTCCATGGCAACAGCCTTGGCCGAAGCGCTGGTTCTCGCAGAACGCACCGGCATCGACCGCGCCGCCGCCTACGACGCATTCACCCAGAGCGCGGCCGCAGCGCCGTTCGTGCTCTACAACCGCGACAACTTCGTACGACCACGCGAAGCGGCCATCCACATGACGCTGTCCCTGGTCGCCAAGGACCTGGCACTGATCGACGCCCTGGCATCATCCGTGGGAGCGCCCATGGCCCAACTGGACGCGAACCGCAAGCTCATTGACCAGGCCATGGCCGCAGGACTGGAAGACCGCGACGGCGTCTCCGTCCTGGCCGAACTCCTGCGGCACAACGCCACGGCCCAGGCACGACAGCCGGGAGAGCCGAACCGCAGCCATTGATGAGCATGCGCCGCGGGACAGGAAGGGCTTACGCACCTGCCCTGTTCATATGGCACGCTCACCGGCGACCGGCCGATCGCATCGGGTCGGGGCTCGTCACCAGGTTCGACCGTGGAAAGGCACCGCTATGCGCATCGGACTGCTCGGCACCGGCCCTTGGGCGCAGATGGCTCACGCCCCCGCCCTCAGTGGGCACGACGCGTGGGACTTCGCGGGCGTGTGGGGTCGCCACCCCGACGCCGCCAAGGAACTCGCCGACGCGCACGGCGTACCGGCCTACGACGATGTCAACGCCCTGCTCGCGGACGTGGACGCCGTCGCCGTGGCGCTGCCGCCGTCCGTGCAGGCCGAGTTGGCGGTGCGGGCCGCGCGGGCCGGGCGGCATCTGCTGCTGGACAAGCCCCTCGCCCCGACCGTGGAGCAGGGGCGGGCCGTGGTCGACGCGGTGCGGGAGGCCGGGGTCGCGTCGGTCGTGTTCTTCACCACCCGCTTCCAGCCGGAGACCGAGGCGTGGGTGACCGAACAGGCCGCCGCCGGGGGTTGGTTCACTGCTCGGGCCGAGTGGCTCGGCTCGGTGTTCACCAGCGACAGCCCGTTCGCGGCATCGCCCTGGCGGCAGGAGAAGGGCGCGCTGTGGGACGTGGGTCCGCATGCCCTGTCCGTGTTGCTGCCGGTCCTCGGTGACGTCCGCCGGGTGGCCGCCGCCGTACGGGGTCCCGGTGACACGGTCCTGCTGGTCCTGGACCACGTCGGCGGTGCGTCCAGCACGCTGACCTTGAGTCTCACCGCGCCGACCGCGGCGGCGGGAGCCACCGTCGAGCTGCGCGGCGAGGCCGGGGTGACCAGCCTTCCGGACAGCTCGGGCAATGCGGTGTCCGCCCTGGTGCGGGCCGCCGACGCGCTGAGCGAGGCCGTACGCACGGGCCGACCGCACCCCTGCGACGCCGTATTCGCACAACGGGTCACCGAGATCCTGGCCAAGGCCGAAGCGATGGTGGACAGCGAGACTGTCTGATCAGGAGCCAGCTCAGTCGCCGCATCGCTCACCTGATCACTCGCCGCCGGGCTCGTCGTCCTCGCCGAACGGCTCGTCGCTCCACCGGAACCAGGCCCGCTCCCCCTCGATGTGCAGCAGGAACTCGGGGACGGGCCCATCCGGCGAGGTCAGCGTCACCTGCCGGCTGATCTCGTCGTAGGCCTCCTCCCACCGTGCCCAGTGCCCGTCGTCGTCCGCCTTCGTCAGGGCCAGTTCGCGCGCGAAGAGCTCCTCCACGTCACCGAACGCCGGACCGGCGGTGAACTTGCCCGAAAGCCAGGGGAAGTCGGCGTCGTCGATCAGGATCTCCCCGACCGGCTCCTCGCCCCTGCGCACCTGCCAGACCTCGCCGACGAATCCCATGCCCGCCTCCATCCCGCCGTAGATCGACCTGCCGCCAGCATGGCACCCGGCACTGACAGTCGCCCCGGACCGCATCGCGAGCGGGCTGGGGCGACTGTCCTGTCCGCCTACGTTCCGGCGCGCCTACTCGACGACATGGAAGTTGGCCCGCTCCCGGATGACCGGATAGCCGACCTTGGCGAAGTGCGCGGCCATCGGAAAGTTGCCCTGGTCCGTGGCAGCGGCGATGAACTCGGCGCCGCGCTCGACGAGGTAGTGGGTGCACTCGGCCAGCAGGTCGCGGGCGTAGCCGTGGCCGCGCTGTTCCGGTACGACTCCGATGAAGCCGATGCAGGGGCCCGACGGATTGTGGGCCGGGATGTGAATGCCCACGAGGTCTCCCTCGGGGGTGCGGGCGACCTGCCACCACTCGCGCGGGGACGGGCACCAGCGGAAGAAGTCGATCTCCTCCTGTGCGGCCTTCTCAACTCCCCCTTGCCGGATGGCCAGTTGGGCGTGGGCGTCGAGGGTGACGGAGTGGATACGGCGGATGGCGTCGAAGAAGACGGCGTCGTCCGGTTCGGGGGCGAAGACGAGTCGTCCGGGGCGTTCGGGCAGGCCGCACTCCGGGGTCCACCGGTAGATGAAACGCTCGACCAGGAGGTCGTATCCGGCCGCGCGCAGCGCGGTGAAGCGTGTCTCGGCGGCGGCGCGGAGCTCGGGGTTGTCGCGCCAGCCGGCGGGGAGGTTCAGTTCCGCGCCGACGCGCCAGGGTGCGGTGCGCAGGAGTTCGGCCCCCGCCTCCGCCTCGCCCTCGATCACGTCGAAGCAGTCGATGGTGAGGGGTTCGGTGTCGTTCGGGCCGCCCCACCAGGCACCGCGTGCGACGACCGTGCCGTCGCGCAGTGCCACCCGCTGCCAGTCGGGCCGCCAGGTCGTCAGACGGTGCGCGGCTCGGGCGCCGAGGGAGTCGGGAAGGGTGTCGAAAAGATGGGCGTCGCTCTCGTCGAGCGCGCGGATGACCAGATCGGTCATGGGTTTTCCTCCGGGAGGGGTACTGCGTGGAGCGCTCCCGGTCAGGTCCGTCGTGTCACGCCGGGTCAACGGGGAGGGAGCGCTGGGGTGTTGTGAACCTCATGGCACTCGCCTCCTTCCGCTGGTCTCAGGGCGTGCACGCACACACTAGGAGGTTGATCTCCCGCCCGTCCAACGTATTTTCGGACCGGCCCGGCGGAGCGCCACTCCGCCGGACCGGTGCGCATCACCCGATGTACCTCACCCGATGCGCGTCACTTCGGCAGTTGTCCCGGGTCGGTCCCCCAGCTCGTGTTCGATTCGGTGGCGAGCCGGAAGTCCAGCCTGCCGCCCTTGAGCGTGAGGCCCGCGCCGGTCCACGCGCGCGTGAGGTCACGGCCGTCGAGGCGTACGGCGTCGACGTACTGGTGGGTGTCGTCGGCGTCGGGGGCGGTGATGACGAGGTCCGTTCGGCCCGGCCGGTCCACGACCGCCTTCGGGAAGAGCGGGGCGCCGAGCAGCAGGTCCGCGCTGCCCGGGGTGCGCGGATAGATGCCTAGGGCGGAGAGGACGTACCAGGCGGACATGGTGCCGAGGTCGTCGTTTCCGGGCAGGCCCTTGGGGCCGGTGCCGTAGGCGGTGTCGAGGATCTGGCGGACGGTCGCCTGGGTCTTCCAGGGCTGGCCGAGGGAGTCGTAGAGCCAGGGGGCGTGGATGTCGGGCTCGTTGGTCGGGTCGTAGCGCAGCGCGTCGCCGCCCCGGACCGACCATGCGCCGTCGGCGGTGTGGAAGAAGCCGTCGAGCCGGGTGGCGGCCGTCTCGCGTCCGCCCATCGCCTCGGCCAGCCCCTGGACGTCCTGCGGGACCATCCAGACGTAGGCGGCGGCCGAGCCCTGTGCGAAGCCGAGGTCGCTCGCCGGGTTGAACGGGGTCACCCAGGAGCCGTCGAGCTTGCGGGCCTGGATGTAGCCGGTGGCGGGGTTGAAGACGTTGCTCCAGTAGGCGCCGCGTTCGGTGAAGGTCTTCGCCTCGGCGTCGCGGCCGAGCAGTTTCGCCCACTGGCCGAGGGCGGAGTCGGCGACGGCGTCCTCCAGGGTCTCGGCGGCGCCGCCCCAGCAGTGGCACGCGTCCTGGGCGGCGTAGTGGGAGGTCATGTACTGGGCGAGGTTGGGGCGTTGGCCCACGCACTGGCCGGGGCAGCCGGCGTCCGAGAGTTCGTCCGGGTTGGGGACGGTGGCCTGGTGGACGAGGGAGTCGAAGGCGCCCTCGTAGTCGAAGTTGCGCACGCCCATGGCGTAGAAGGTGGCCAGGGTCGCGGCGGACGGGTCGCCCGTCATGACGTGGGTGGCCCCGCTGATGTGCACCCAGCGGTCCCAGACTCCGCCGTTCTGCTTCGAGAAGTTGTAGAGCGACTGGGCGAAGTCGCCCGCGACGGTGGGCTTGAGGAGGGCGAGGAGCTGTATCTGGGCGCGGTACTGGTCCCAGCCGGAGAAGTTGCTGTACTGCGCCCGCTGCCCGCGCGCGAGTCGGTGGACGGCCTGGTCCATGCCCCAGTAGCGGGCGTCCTCGTCGCTGATCAGGTTGGGCTGCATGAGGGCGTGGTACAGCGCCGTGTAGAAGGTCTGGCGGCGTGCGGGGGTGCCGCCGTCGACGCGTACGGTGCTCAGTTCGCGGTCCCAGGCGCGGGCACCGGCCTTCGCCACGTCGGCCACGCGCGCGTGCGGGGCGATCTCCTGGCGCAGGTTGGACTCGGCTCCCCCGAGGCTGACGTAGGAGATGCCGATCCGCATGCGGACATCGTTGTCAGAGGCGGTGTCGAAGCCGACCCAGCCACCGGAACCGCGTCCCGCGCGGTCGGCGCCGGTGGCGTATCCCTCGCCTCCGGAGGCGGTCGTCGAGCCGGGTGACACCGTGCTGTCGTGCCAGGTACCGACGGAGGAGAAGGCGCGGTCGAAGGAGGCGCTGAAGTAGAGCTTGTAGTAGCTCTTGCGGTTGTTGACGCCACCGTTGGCGCGGCGCCCGCAGAAGGCTCCCGTGTACACCCAGCCGGTCACCTTCTGGTGGGCGGTGTCGATGTCGACGTGTGCGTCCTGGCTGCCGTTGAGGGAGTTGGAGACGCGGAAGAGCAGGCTCGCCGGACGGTCGGCGGGGAAGGTGAAGTCGGCGACTCCGGCGCGCTTACTGACGGCCAGGTCGGCGGTGGCGCCGGAGGCGAGGCCGAGGGTGTAGCGGCCGGGGGTGGCGTTCTCGTCGGCGTGCGAGAAGTTCGACGCGTAGACGGCGTCCTTGGTGTCCGCCGACGGTGACGAGGTGACATCGCCGACGAACGGCATGATCGGTACGTCGCCCGCCGCGCCGGGGTTGCAGCCCGCGCCGTTGACGTGGGTGAGGCTCAGACCGCGGATGCGGGTGGCGCCGTACTCGTACCCGTTGGCGGCTCCCGTGCTGGTCTGGTCGCCGGTGGTGCTGGTCGGGGACCAGGCGATCATGCCGTACGGGAGAGTGGCGCCGGGGTAGGTGTTGCCGCCGTTGCTGGAGCCGATCAGCGGGTCGACGAGCGAGGACGGCCGGACGGACGGTACGGCCGCCGCGACGGCGGGGAACGGGGCGGACGCGGCGAGCGCGGAGGTGACCGCCACGGCCGCGACTCTGACACCGAACCGTCTTGCTGTGCCGAGGAGTTGGTGACGCATGCGTCAGGTCGCCTTTCGAGGAAGGGACGAGGAAGGGACAGGGAGACGGAAAAAGACAGGGGGTGTCGTGAGGCTAGGAGGCCGCGCGATGGGAGGGAAGAGGAGCCCGGATACGGGTGATGAAGCACAGGTGAACGCTTCGTCGGGCGCTTAAGTGATCCTTAAGTGCGGGTTAAGTCACCCATCTCACCACGTCTGCGCAGGTCAGCGCGGTGACAGCTTCGTGCAGAACCGTTGGCCCAGCCCGCGGTCCTGCGTAACATCGGGCCCCGGCGGCGGTGCCGACACACGCTGTGAGAGCGCTCTCAATGTGTCGGCACCGTTCGCTTCGAACAGCCCGACTCGTCCGGAGGTCCCCCCACATGACTCCCCCGACTGCCCGCCATCAGCGCACGCTCGGCCGCCGCAAGCTGCTCTTCGCCCTCGGTGGCGCTGCGATCGCGGCCCCCGCCCTCGCGGCACTCGCACCGCACGCCCTCGCGGACACAAAGTCCATGGAGACCAGCGCACTTGAGGCCGGTGCGCTTCCGTTGACGCTGGTCAACAACAGCGGTTCGTTCGACAACGCGAACGTGCACGTCTACATCGTCGGAAACGTGGACGGCAAGCAGGTGCGGGTCACTCCCGACGGGACGATCGCGCCGATCGCGCTCTCGGACAACGGCGCCGACGGTTTCACCGACTACGCGATCAGCCTCAACTCCGGTGCGGAGACGACGATTTCGCTCCCGTACCTGTCGGGCCGCATCTATGTGTCGCTCGGCGCGAAGCTCAAGTTCAAGGCCGTGGCGGACGGCAACGGCAACCCGGCACTGCAGTACCCGGCCGGCTGGGTGACCTCCGACCCCAACTACGAAGTCCTGCACGACTGCGCCGAGTTCACCCACAACGCGTCCGGGATGTTCTGCAACACGACGATGGTCGACATGTTCAGCGTGCCGCTGAGCATCCGGCTGACCGGCGCGCAGGACCAGACGACGGGCACCCTGCGCGACGGCGGACGATCGTCGGTCTTCGACGCGATACGGAAGGTCGAGGCGTTCGCCCCGCTGATCGTGAGCGACACGCGGGTGATCGCGCCCGGGCACGGGCTGGACGCGGGTCTGTTCGCCGCGGACTACTTCGCGCCGTACATCGACGAGGTGTGGAGCACCTACACCGGCAAGGACCTCACCGTCACCACCAACGCGGGTGCCTTCACCGGGCGGGTGCGCGCCGGCCAGTTCGCCTTCACCGGCCCGGCCTCGGTCTCGTTCGCGAAGCCGTCGACGCGGGACGTGCTGTTCTGCGACGGCAACCTGGCCGCCCCGAACGACGGCACCACGGGCCCGGTCGCGGCCGTCCTCGGCGCCGGTTTCAACCGCTCGACGCTCCTGTCGAACCCCGCCCAGCCGACCACCGACGCGTCGGGCTTCTACACCACCGACCTCACGAACCACTACGCGAAGGCGGTCCACGCGGCCACCGCCGACGGCAAGGCGTACGGCTTCGCCTTCGACGACGTGGCGGACTTCGCGTCGTACGTCCAGGACACGGCGCCCACGGGGATACGGCTGACGCTCACGCCGTTCTAGGCGCTCGGCGTGCGGGGCCGGTCCCGCCGTAGGAGCGTGGTGGGGTGGGAAAGGTGCGCGTGCCGTCGTTCCGCCGGGTCCGGGAGCCGGCCCGGCGGGGGTGGCTTCGGGGCGCGCCGGCGCCGGGGTGGGTGCGGTTGCTGCCGTGGGTACTGGTGGTGGGTGTGGGCGTGGCGACGCTGGTCAGCCCGCACTCGCTCGACATCGGTTTTCTGCTGGGCGCCATCCCGCCGCTGGCCGGGCTGTCGTACGGGCCGCTCGCGACCGCGCTGATGGGCGGCGCCACGGTCGGGCTGCTGACCGTGCCGGTGTTCCATCTCAACGATCCCGGTGAGACCGATCTGCTGACGGTCCTGTTCGTCGCGGTGCTGAGCGTGTTCGTGTCCTTCGTCCGCAGTCGCCGTGATGCCCAGCTGGACCTGGAGCGCACGGTCGCCGAGGCCGCGCAGCGGGCCGTCGTACCGCCGTTGCCGGAGCGGGTGGGGCCGGTGGGGTGCGCGGGGCTCTACCGGGCGGCGCAGCGCGGGACGCTGGTCGGCGGGGACTTCTTCGACGTGCGGGACGGGCCGTACGGCGTGCGCGCGGTCATGGGCGATGTGCAGGGGCACGGGCTGTCGGCCGTCGCTACGGTGGCCTCGCTGCTGGGCGCGTTCCGGGAGGCGGTGCTCGACCTGCCGGACCTGGAGGCGGTCGCGGCACGCCTGGACCGGCGGCTGGTGGTGGACTCCGCGCGGTCGGCGCACGCGGAGCTGTTCGCCACAGCACTGCTGCTGGAGTTCACGGCGGACGCGGACGCGGTGCGGATCGTGGCCTGCGGGCATCCGTCGCCGGTGCTGCTGCGCGCGGGCCGGGTCACCGAGATCGACGTCGAGGCGTGGACGCCGCTCGGTCTCGGGCTGTCCGACGCCGGTCCACTGAGTGGGGTGAGCATCCAACTGCGGCCCGGGGACCGACTGTTCCTCGCTTCCGACGGGGTGTGGGAGGCACGGGACACGGGCGGTTCCTTTTACCCCCTCGCCGAGCGGCTGCTCCAACTCGCCGACGACGACCCGGCCTTGATGGCGGACCGGGTGTGGGCCGACCTGCTGCGGTATTCGCCGGAGATCCGGGACGATGTGACGATGCTCGTGCTGACGCCCGGGGCACGCCCGTTCAACAGTTGAGACTCCGTACGGGAGTTGAGGCTCACGCCTGCTGCTCGTGATCGCCCTCGGCGTCGATGTGCGGCAGGATCCGGTCCAGGAATCGGGGTGTCCACCACGCGTGCCGACCCAGCAGGGTCATGACCGCGGGCACCATCAGCAGCCGTACGACCGTGGCGTCGATCAGCACGCTGACGGCCAGGCCGAGGCCGAGCATCTTGACCACGATGTTGTCGCTGACGACGAAGGCCGCGAAGACGCTGACCATGATCAGCGCGGCGCAGGTGATGACGCGGGCGGTGATCTCCAGGGCGTGGGCGACCGAGGCTTCGGCGTCGCCGGTGCGCAGCCAGGCCTCGTGGACGCGGGAGAGCAGGAAGATCTCGTAGTCCATGCTCAGGCCGAAGATGATCGCGAACATCATCATCGGGACGTAGCTCTCGATGGGGACCTTGCCGGAGACGCCCAGCGCGGGGCCGCCCCAGCCCCACTGGAAGACGGCGACGACGACGCCGTAGGAGGCGGCGATGGATAGCACGTTGAGGACGGCGGCCTTCAGGGCGACGAGGAGGCCGCGGAAGACGGCGAGGATGATCAGGAAGGCCAGGGCGACGACCACGCCGATGATCAGGGGCAGCCGGCTCGACACGATGTCGCGGAAGTCGACCTGGGCGGCCGTGGTGCCGGTGACGTAGCCCTTGGCGGAGGTGCCGGAGACAGCGTCGGGCAGGGTGTTGTGGACGAGCCGGTTGGTGAGGTCGGTGGTGTCGGCGCTCTGCGGGGACTGCTTGGAGTAGACGGTGCCGACGAGGACATCGCCGTCCTTGGTGGTCGTCAGCGGGGTTACCTTGGCGGCGCCCTGCACCCCGTCGAGGGTCTTCTGGGCCTGGCTGGAGAGGGTCGAGCGCTGGGAGGTCGGGACGCCTGTCTGGTCGATGACGATGGTGAGCGGGCCGTTGGAGCCGGGGCCGAAGGCGTCGGTCATCAGGTCGAAGGCGCGGCGGTCCGTGAACGAGGTGGGGTCGGCGCCGTCGCCGATGTGGCCGAGTTGGAGCGAGAACACCGGGATGGCGAGGACGACCACGGCCGCGACGCCGGCCGCGAGGAACGTCCACGGCCGGTGTTCCACGCGCTGCGCGTACCGGTGCCAGGTGCCCGTGGGCTCGGTGCCCGGCGCGGCGTCGGTCTCGGCGACCGGGCGGCGCACCCGGTAGCGGTCGATCCGCTTGCCGAGGAGCCCGAGCAGGGCGGGTACGAGGGTGAGCGCGCCGATGACCGCCGACACGACCGTCACGGCGGCCGCGAGCCCGAGTTTGCCGATGAAGGGCACGCCGGACACGAACAGTCCGGCGAGCGCGATGATCACGGTACAGCCCGAGACGAGTACCGCACGGCCACTGGTCGCCGTGGCCTGTCCGGCGGCGCTCACCGGATCGGAGCCGTTCATGAGGTTCTGCCGGTGCCGGGTGATGAGGAACAGGGCGTAGTCGATGCCGACCCCGATACCGATCATCGTCGCGAGGGTCGGTGACACCGTCGCGAACGTGAACGCCGCCGCCAGCAGTCCGAGGCACGCGAGTCCGCCGATCACGCTGATCAGCGCGGTCACCAGAGGCATCGCGGCGGCGACCACGCTCCCGAAGCCGATCAGCAGGACGACGATCGCCACGGCGAACCCGATGAGTTCGCTGATCCGGTCGTCGGCGGCGGGCCGGGCCAGTTCGCCGAGCGGTCCGCCGTACTCGACCTGGGCGCCGGCCGCGCGCAGCGACTTCACGGAGGTGTCGACGCCGTGGAGGTAGCCGTCGCCGAGGGTGGACGGCTGAACGTCGAAGCGGATGGTGATGTACGCGGTCTTCGCGTCGGAAGAGAGGGGTCCGACGTTCGGGCCGGTGGACGTCGGTGGCTGCGTTCCGGGCTGTGGCAGCGGGTTCTGCACCGACAGGACGTGCGGGAGTTTCTGCAGGTCGCCGACGGTCTCGGACATCTGCGAGTTCAGGGAGGTGAGCTGCTTGTCCTTGTCGTGCAGGACGATCTGGCTGCTGTAGCCGCCGGCCGCCGGATCATGCTCCTTGAGGACCTGCAAACCGTGCTGGGACTGGACCCCGGACAGCGAGAAGTCGTCCGAATAGTCGCCCCCGAAGGACCTGTTGAGGACCTGGAGCGCGGCCAGCGCGACGAGCCAGGCGACGATGACGATCACGAAGTGCCGGGCACACCACTCCCCCAGCCGCCGCAGCACCCCCTTGGCAGCCGTCCGGCCGTCCCCTGCGTTGGATTCCGTGGGCGCCATGGCCTCGGCCTTTTCCGCCGGGTGACATTTCCGACATCCCCATTAGACGCCTACGGGATCACTCCGGCATCTCGGACTCCTTTGGCTCCTTCGGTCCCTTTGGCCTCTTTGGCGCGGGTCAGCCCACGTCCCACAGGAACCGGTGCGTGTGGATGCCGAAGTACGAGAACGACCGGACGCTCCGCACTCCTTCGATCGGCCGCACGACGTCGTTGACGAAGTCGAGCAGATCCCGTGGCCCCGGGGTGACCACCTCGGCGAACAGGTCGAAGCCGCCGGAGGTGAGCACGGAGTACACCACCTCGTCGCGCAGGGCGAGTTGGTCGGCTACGGCACGCGGGTCGCCGTCCACCTCGATGCCGAGCATCGCCATGGCCTGCCCACCCATGGCCATCGGGTCCGTCACCCCGACGACCTGAACCGCCTTGGAATCCAACAGGCGTTGGAGCCGCTGCCGGGCGGCCGAGGCGGACAGTCCGACCTTCGGTCCGAGATCGGCGTACGCGATACGTCCGTCGGTCTGCAGCTCGCGCAGGATGGCCCGGTCGATGTCGTCCACGTGCTTGTCTCCAACTCCCTGTGTCAGTGGGCCAGTTCGGCGAGCGCGTCGGCGAAGACCCGGGTGTGGGTGTCCACGTCCTGCTCCGTCGTGTCGGGGCACATCAGCGCCATGCTGTGGAAAGGGGTGAGCAGGATGCCCCGGTTGGCGAGGTAGAGGTGGAGGAAGTCTTCCAACTCCGGGTCACCGGCCGCTTCGGACTCGGTGCCGGTGCGCGGGGCCGGGGAAGCGAAGCGGTATTCACTGCGGGCGCCGAGACGGCTCACCGTCCAGGGCAGCTCGTGAGCGTCGATGCCCTGCTGCACACCGGCCGCGAAGCGTTCGGAGAGCTTCGCCATGTGGGCGAACGCCTCGTCGGTCAGGACGTGTTCGAGCGTGGCGCGCATCGCGGCGACGGACAAAGCGTTGCCCGCGAGGGTGCCGCCGACGCCGCCCATGTCGACCAGGTCGAGGTCGGCGCGGCCGAGCAACCGGTCGGCGAGGTCGGCGGAGAGACCGTAGGCACCGGCCGGGATGCCGCCGCCGATCGCCTTGCCGATGGTGAGCAGGTCGGGTTCGAGATCCCAGGCGGCGGTGCAGCCACCCGGTCCCGCGGAGAACGTGTGCGTCTCGTCGTTGATGAGCAACGTGCCGTATTTCCTGGTCAGTTCGCGTACGGCGGCCAGATAGCCGGGCTCGGGCAGCACGATGCCGATGTTGGTGAGCGCGGGTTCCATGAGGACGGCGGCGACGTCTCCGTGCGCCAACTCCCGTTCCAGCTGGGCGAGATCGTTGAACTCGGCGACACGGCTGGTGAGCGTGACATCGCAGGGGGCGCCGACGTTGCCGGGGCGGGCGGTGCCGTGGCCGTCCGGTCCGACGACGATGAGCGACTCGTCGACGCTGCCGTGGTAGCTGTAGCTGTTCACCAGGATCTTGGGGCGGTCGGTGACGGCACGGGCGAGCCGGATCGCCCAGCGGTTGGCGTCGGTCGCTGTCAGCGCGAAGCTCCAGCGGGCGAGTCCGAAGCGGCGGGTGAGCTCGGCGCCGACCCACTCGGCGTCCTCCGTGGGCAGCATGGCCGTAGCGCCGCCCTGTTCTGCGAACCGCCGTTGCACCGCCTCCGCGACGACGGCGGGCGAGTGGCCTGCCATCGCGCCGGTGTCGCCGAGGCTGAAGTCGATGTACTCGTGGCCGTCGATGTCGGTGACGCGGGCGCCCCGGGCGGTGTCGAGGTAGCGGGGGAAAGCTCCGGCGGTCTTGTTCATCCAGGTCATCGGCACTCGCCCGAAGAGATGCTCGGCGCGCGCGTAGGCGGCCTTCGAGCGCGGGTTGAGCCGCTCGGCGTCGACGCTCTCGCGGGCGAGGAGGTCCTGCAGGCGGGTGCGGTCCATGGGGTACCTCGGTGGCGTCGGCGACGGAATGTCCGGACCATATGACCGAAAGGGGCGAACAAGCAAGGTATGGCTGCGGAATCGATTGCCGCGACGATCGATTCACGCTCACCTCCTACCCGGCCGCGAGTCCCGCCAGGCCATGATGATCCTCACCAGGCCGTGAATCTCACCGGGCCGTGAATCTCACCGGGCCGCCGAGGCGGCCCCTGGGCTCACCGGTGGCATCGGCGACGGCACCCCGGGAAGGTCAACGGCCGTGCGGTGCCCCGACCGAACGGCTCACGTCCACCGGCAAGTGCAGCAAGTCCCGCCCGATCGCCGGGAGTTCCGCCACCCCCGTCAGCCGCATCGTCTCGACCAGTTCCGCCGTCAGGTCCCCGATCAGACGGGTCACACCCTCCGCACCGGCCAGGGACAGGGCCCACAGGGCAGAGCGGCCGACGAACACCGCGCGGGCCCCGAGGGCGAGCGCGGCGAAGACGTGAGTGCCCCGGCGCAGTCCGCCGTCCACGTACACCTCCGCGCCCGTCCCGGCGACGGCGTCGACGACTTCCGGCAGCGCCCAGGCCGTCGGGATCAGCCCGTCGAGCTGGCAGCCGCCGTGGTTGGAGACGATCAGCCCGGCGGCGCCCGCGTCCACGAAGGCGCGGGCGTCGTCGCCGCGCAGGACGCCCTTGACGACGACCGGGAGCCCGGTCAGGTCGCGCAGCCAGGTGATGACGTCCGGGGTGAGGTCCGGCGCGTGTTCGGCGGCTTCCCGGTCGGGGATGCCGGTGACGTTGCCGTACAGGTCCTCCGGGCCCACGAAGTCGGCGACATGCGCGCCGGGTCGGCCGTGGGAGCCGATGACGGGGGTGTCGGCGGTCAGGACGACCGCCCGGGCGCCGGCCGCCACGGCTCGCCGGAGCGTCTCCTCGGTCAGGGACCGGTCGCGGGCCACGTACACCTGCACCCACCACGGCGCACCCGAGGGCTCCAGGGCCGAGAACGGGACCGCGGTGTTCGAGGTCACCGCGAGCAATGAGCCCGCACCGGCCGCACCGAGTGCGGTGGCCGCCTCGCCGTCGGGATGGGCGCGGCGCTGCAAAGTGCTCGGGGCGATGAGGACCGGGGTGTCGACTGCCGTGCCCAGTACGGTCGTTGAGGTGTCGCACCGGGACACGTCCCGCAGGATGTGCGGGCGCAGCCGGAATCCGTCCCAGGACGGGGCGGCCTCGGCGACGCTGAGCCCTTGCCCCGCGCCTCTGCGGAAGTAGGCGTGGATCTCCGGCGGAAGGAGACCGGCGGCCTGTTCCTCGATGCCGTCCAGCCACCGCGCGACGCCCGTCACACCGCTCCCCCTTCGTGCACGATGCACCGACCCTAGCGGCTCAACTCTCTTTCCCCACACGCCATTTCAGACACTTGGCGCAGAAGTGAACAGAGGCCTGTCAGTTTCGAAGGGAAGTCCTGTTACACCGTGCGAGAGCGGTCGATGACGGTGTGTACTGTGCTCCGGGCGCCCCGCCCGAGGGACCCGAACTCAGCCTCAAGGGCCCCGACTCGGCCCTGCCCGACTTCTCTTGGACTCGACTCGATGACCGAATTACCGGACCTGGCGGCCGGCGCGCTCGCCGCCGGCACGCTGTCCGCGCTGGCTCTCGGAGCCGGGCTGTGGCGGTCGCGGCGCCAACGCGCCCTTCAGCGCGAGGAGTTGGCCGCGCTGCGGTCCCGACTGGACGGTGTTCAGACGGCGTTGGCGGCCGAGATCGAGCATCTGGCGGGGCAGCGGATCCCGGCCGCCGCCCGGCACCTCACGCATCCACGGGTCACCGTCCCGGGGCCCGCGCAGCCGCAGTTCATCGGCTCACCCCTCGGGATCGGCCTGGAGAGCGTGCTGAACTTGGTGCGTTCGGAACTCACCGCGCAGCGCACCCGGATCGACGCGGCCGCGCAGGCCGGGATGCGCGGGGCCACCCGGGAGATCCAGGCCGCGCTGTACCGGTTGCAGGACGCTCTGCGCTCGCTCCAACAGCGGTACGACGACCCCGAGTTGACGCAGACGCTGTTCGCGCTGGACCACGAGAACGAGCAGTCGTTGCGCCGTGCGCAGGTCGCGGCCGTCGTGTGCGGGGCCTGGGTCGGGCTCGCCCGGGAGGAGTCGCACCTCGTCGAGGCGGTGACCGGCGGCCAGGCCCGGCTCGCCGGGTACCACCGGGTGCGGGTGCACAACCACCTCGAAACCGGCACCGCGCTCGTCTCGCACGCCGTCGAACCGGTCGCGATCATCGTCGCCGAACTCCTCGACAACGCGCTGCGGCACTCCGCGCCGGACACCGAGGTCGTGGTCAACCTGGAGCACGTGCACCACGGCGCCTGCGTCACCGTCGACGACGCGGGGCTCGGCATGACCCAGGACGAACGCGACCGCGCCCGGCGGATGGTGGCCGGTTCCGACCCGATCCTGCTCACCGACCTGGGCGACCCGCCGCGCATGGGGTTCGCCGCGATCGGGCGCCTGACCCGGCAGTTCGACCTGAGCGTCGATGTCTCCTCGCCCTCCCCGTACGGCGGCGTCCGCGCGGTCCTGCGCATCGACAGCCATCTCCTCAGCCGGATCGACCCAGAGCTGCAACCGCCCGCGGCCGGCGCCCCGCGCTCGACCCGCCGGGCCCCCACACCCACCCGCACGCCGGCACCCACGCCCGCGCCGGCCCACTCCTACGGTGCCGAACACGCCGAACAAGCCGGAGTCGACGCGGCCGGGCATCACTCCGTACCCGACGCCGGCGGCCTGCCACGACGTCGTCGCCGCGCCCCGGCCACCGCGCCGGTCGCACCGGCCACGCAGGCCGCCCCGGAGAGACAGCAGCCGCAGCGCAGCCCGGAGCAGGCCGCCGCCGCGCTCGGCGCCCTCCAGTCCGGCACCGCCGCCGCACGCGCCGCGAACGACGACGCCGGGGCCGCCGTGGCAGAGCGGGCTACGGCACCCGAAACAGCGACAGCGCACGAGACACAGCAGTCCGACTACGAAGGGGGAGCGGCTAGATGACCAGCCGCGATGGGGGCGACACGGCGTGGGTGCTCGATCCCATATTGGAGGTGCCGCATGTGGTCGCGGCGGTGCTGTTGACCCGGGACGGGCTGGTGCGCGGGTACACCGACGCGCTGTCCCAGGCCTCGGGCGAGCGGGTGGCCGCGATCACCAGCACGGTGCAGGGGGCGTGCCGTACGGCCGCGGCGGCGTTCGCCGACCGGGAAGGGGCCGAGATTCGGCAGGTGGTCATCGAGTCGGACCACGGCTATGTCCTCATCGTCCCTACGGATCACGGGACTTGTGTGGCGGCCTACGGCGACACCGAGGTGCGGCTGGATCTGCTGGCGCACCGGGTGCACTCGCAGGTGGCGCGGCTGGGTGAGAAGGCGATGGCCGCCGCTCCGCGGGGAGTTGACGGCGGCGCGTCGGCATGACGGGCCGCCGCGGCGGCCGTCCTCTCGTTCCCGCGTATCTGTCGACCGGCGGTGTGGCCCGGCCCAGCCGCCCGCATCTGGAACGGCTGACGGTGCTCAGCGGCAGCGGCGAGTCCGCCCCGGCCGACCTGCCCGCGGCCCAACTCGCCCTGCTGGACGCCCTGTACGGCGGTTCGCTGACGGTGCTGGAGGCGGCGGCCCTGCTGGAGCTGCCCGTGTCCGCGGTGCGCGTCCTGGCCGCCGGTCTGCTCGACCGGAGCCTGGCGCTCGCCCGAGCCCCGATCCCACCCGCCGAACACTTCGATCCCGACCTGCTGAAGAGAGTCGCAGATGGCCTACGCGCCCTCAAGCACCACTAGCGGCAGCACCACTGGCGACATCCATCTGCCGGACACCGCCCGCGAGTTGGTCAAGATCCTGATCGCGGGTCCCTTCGGGGTGGGCAAGACGACGCTCATCGACTCCGTGTCGGAGATCCGGCCGCTGCACACCGAGGAGCGGCTCAGCGAGGCGTCCGTCGCGGTGGACGATCTCGACGGGGTGCGGGAGAAGTCGACAACGACCGTCGCCATCGACTTCGGGCGCATCAGCCTGCCCGGCGGAATCGTGCTGTATCTGTTCGGCACGCCCGGGCAGGAGCGGTTCCGGGCCCTGTGGGAGGACATCGCGTACGGCGCGCTCGGGGCGCTCGTCCTGGTCGACAGCCGTCGCATCGACGCCTCGTTCGACGTGCTCGCGCTGGTGGAGGAGAGCGGCCTGCCGTACGCCGTCGCCTTCAACACCTTCCCGGACGCGCCCCGCCACCACACCGAGCAACAGCTGCGCACCGCACTGGACTTGGCGCCCGGCACACCGCTGGTGACCTGTGACGCCCGGGACGCGGACTCGTCCCTCGACGCGCTGCTCGCCCTGGTCCAGCATCTGATCGACCGCGACCCTCCGGAGCACCGGTGACCACCACTTCCCCCGTCGGCCCCACCCGACCCGTCCGCCTGTGGGAGGACGGCTTCGCGCTGGATCCCTACGGCTACTACGCCGCCCTGCGCGCCCAGGGTCCGGTCGGCTGGGCCGAACTCGCCCCGGGCGTACCGGCGTACGTCGTCACCGAGCGGCGGGCGGCACTGGAGCTGCTGCGCGACACCGGCACCTTCTCGCACGATCCCCGGCCGTGGGAGTCGACGGTCGCCGGGGACTCGCCGGTCCTCGGGATGATGCGCTGGCGGCCCAACTCCCTGTTCTCGGACGGCGCGGCGCACGTCCGCTACCGTGCCTCGCTGATCGACGCCTTCGAGCGGATCGAGCCGCACGACCTGCGCGCCCGGGTGCACCGGGCGGTACATGTGCTGGTGAGCCGGATCGGGCCGCGCGGACAGGCCGATCTGGTGGGCGAGTTCGCGCGGCCGTTGATGGCACTGGTGTTCAACAGCCTGTTCGGGCTGCCCGACAGCCAGAGCGAGCGGCTGGACCGGGCGCTGGGCAAGATGATGGAGGGCGGCTCCCAAGCAACCGAGGGCGAGGCGGAGTTCGGCGGTTACGTCCTCGAACTCATCGCCGCCAAGGCCGAGTCACGCGGCGACGACCTGCCGAGCTGGCTGCTCGACCATCCTGCCGGGCTCTCCCCGGAGGAGGTCACCTGGCAGGTGTTCCTCACCCTGGGCGCGGGCCACGAGCCGACCGCGAACCTGGTGTCCAACGCCCTGTCCCGCATCCTCGGCACCTCGGTCTACTACTCCACTTTGACCAGTGGCGCCCGCCCGGTCATGGACGCCGTGGTGGAGGTGCTGCACCACGAGACGCCGCTCGCCAACTACGGCATCCACTACGCCCGTTCACCGGTGACCTTCCACGGCGCGTGGATCAGGCCCGCGATCCCGGTCGTCGTCTCGTACGGCGCGCTCGCGCACTTCGCCGAGCAGGAGGTCGTCAGCGGCCGGCACCCGAAGGACGCCTCGCACCTGTCGTGGTCGGCGGGTCCGCACGCCTGCCCGGTCAAACAGCACACGCTGCTCATCGCGACGGAGGCGATCGAGCGGCTCACCCTGTGGCTGCCGGACCTCGAACCCGTCGTACCGCGCGCGGAGTCCACCTGGCGGCCCGGCCCCTTCCACCGTTCGCTCACCTCGCTGCCCGTCCGGTTCAGCCCCCGCTCCCCCGACCAGCCAGGAGACCCGTCGTGACCGTGTCCGACCGCATCGCCCTCGACCCGTTCGGCGCCGACATGGCCGCCGAGAGCGCCAAGCTGCGTGCCCTCGGCCCGATCGTGCCCGTCGAACTGCCCGGCGGCATCCCCGCCTGGGCCCCCACCGGCTACGACACGCTGAAGGAACTGATCCTCGACCCGCAGGTCAGCAGGGACCCCCGCCTGCACTGGAACCTGTGGTCCGAGATGGGCGAACACCCGTCCTGGGGCTGGGTGTTGGGGTGGATCGGCGTCATCAACATGCTCTCCACCTACGGCACCGACCACGCCCGCCTGCGCAAACTCGTGGCGCCGAGCTTCACGCACCGCCGCACCGAGGCGATGCGCACCCGGGTCGAGACGATCACGACCGAGTTGCTCGACGCGGTGGCGGCCGACGACGCCGAGGTGGTCGACATCAGGGCGACGCTCGCCCACCCCCTGCCGATGCGGATCATCTGCGAACTGTTCGGTGTGCCGGACGAGTTGGTGGACGACACCGGGCGGCTGATCGCGGCCATCATGGACACCTCGGACCCGTCCCCGGAGCACGCGGCGTCCGTACAGCGGCAGATCGGCACGGTGCTGCCCGCGCTGATCGCCCACCGCAGCGAGCACCCCGGCGACGACCTCACCACCGAGCTGATCCGGGTGCGCGACGAGGACGGCGACCGGCTCAGCGACGAGGAACTGCTGTACACGCTGCTGCTGGTGATCGGCGCCGGGTTCGAGACGACGGTCAACCTCATCGGCAACGCGATCGTCGCCCTGCTCAAGCGGCCCGAGCAGCTGGCGGACGTGCGCGCCGGGAAGATCGGCTGGGACGCGGTCGTCGACGAGACCCTGCGCGTCCACCCGTCGATCGCCTCGCTGCCGCTGCGGTTCGCGGTCACCGACCTCACCGTCGGGGACGTCACCGTCCCGGCCGGGGACGCCATCATCACCACGTACGCCGCGGCAGGGCTCGATCCCGCGCACTACGGCCCGGACGCTGACGTCTTCGACGCGGCCCGCGGAGCCGACGACCACCTGTCGTTCGGTATCGGCGTGCACCGCTGCATCGGGGCACCCCTCGCCCGCGTGGAGGCCCTGACCGCGCTGCCCGCGTTCTTCGACCGCTTCCCGGACGCCCGGCTCGCCGTCGACGCGGACGAGCTGCGCCAGGTGCCGTCGTTCATCGCCTTCGGCTGGCAGGAAGTGCCGGTACGGCTGCGCGGGTCAGCGATCTAAGAGCTGAGAACCGCATTCCAAGAGCGAAGAACCGCCCCGCCGCGGCCCCGGAGGTGAGCCGCGGGCGGAGCCGGTCCTGCCCGGGTTCGGGGGAGAGACCCGAGCGCTCTCGTCGGCTTCCCCTGATTCGCCGGGGTACACACCCGCCGGACCGACGGGTGGCAACGGGCCCGTGCGGCGACCCGCGCGGGCACGGCATAAGCTCGGCGGGTGGCCAAGTACTTCGATGTGCATCCGGACAACCCGCAGCCCCGCACCATCTCCCAGGTCGCGGACAGTGTGCGCTCGGGTGCGCTGATCGCGTATCCGACCGACTCCTGCTACGCGCTGGGCTGCCAGCTGGGCAACCGTGACGGCCTGGAGCGGATCAAGACGATCCGGCAGCTGAACGACCGGCACCACTTCACGCTGGTGTGCCAGAACTTCGCCCAGCTGGGCCAGTTCGTGCACATCGACAACGACGTGTTCCGCGCCATCAAGGCCTCCACGCCCGGCAGTTACACGTTCATCCTGCCGGCGACGAAGGAGGTGCCGCGCCAGTTGCTGCACGCGAAGAAGAAGACCGTGGGCGTGCGCATCCCCGACCACGTCGTCACCCAGGCCCTGCTGGCCGAGCTGGGCGAGCCGCTGCTGTCCAGCACCCTGCTCCTGCCCGACGAGGAGGAGCCGATGACCCAGGGCTGGGAGATCAAGGACCTGCTCGACCACGTGCTGGACGCGGTGGTCGACTCCGGGGACTGCGGCACGGAACCGACGACCGTCATCGACTTCTCGAACGGCGAGGCCGAGATCGTCCGCAAGGGCGCGGGGGACGTCTCCCGCTTCGAGTGACCCCGGTTCGGCTTCGAGTGACCCCTGCGGAGGGGCCGTGGGCGGGCGTGCCACGATGATCGGAACACGCCGCGCCGGGCCGGCAGGTGGCCCGGCGCCGATCCGCTGGGAGGCACCCCCGCCATGACCGCCGTACAGGGCACAGCCGTGGACATCCCGACCGAGGATGGCATCGCCGACGCCTATTGGGTGCATCCCGGCGATGAGCTTCCCCGTCCGGCCGTGCTGCTCTACCAGGACGCCTTCGGGCTCCGCCCCCACCTGAAGTCGATGGCCGATCGGCTGGCCGAGGCCGGTTATGCGGTGCTCGTGCCGAACGTGTTCTACCGGCAGGGGCGCGCGCCGGTGGTCGAGCTGCCCGAGTTCATCGACCACGACGGGCGTCCGGAGATCTTCGAGAAGGTCGGCCCACTGATCATGGGGCTGGCCCGGCATCCGGAACTGATCGAGCGGGACGCCGGGGCCTATCTGCGCTGGCTGGCCGAGTCGCCGTCGGTCGTGGACGGGCCGATCGCGATCACCGGGTACTGCATGGGCGCCCGCCTCGCGCTCTACACCGCCGGCGCCTACCCGGACCGGGTGGCGGCCGCGGCCGGTTTCCACGGTGGACGGCTGGCCACCGACGACCCCGACAGCCCGCACCTGGCCGCCGAACACATCACCGCCGAGCTGTACTTCGGCCACGCCGACCAGGACCCCTCGCTGCCCGAGGACCAGATCAAGCGGTTCGAGGACGCGCTCACCGCGGCCGGCGTCCGGCACCGCTGCGAGGTCTACCCGGGGGCGCAGCACGGCTACACGCAGGCCGACACCTCGGCGTACGACGCGAAGGCCGACGAGCGTCACTGGGTCGCGCTGCTCGACCTGCTGGACCGTACGTTCTGATCGACGGACCGCTTTCACTGATTCAAGGCGGGTGCCCACGGCGCGAGTTGCCGTTGGCACCTTTCGTTCAACTCATTGACATGCCCGCGCCTCGGCGCGACGCTGAGAGCGCTCTCACATAGGTACGGACCAATTTTTCGTACACCCCCCACACGGAGGTGAGTAGTGCTCGTCAGACTCCTGCGTCGACTGGGCGCCGCGACCGCGGTGGCCACGATGCTCGCGCTGGCCACACCGCTGACGGCTGATGCCGCGGTGCCCGCCACGATCCCGCTGAAGATCACCAACAGCTCGGGCCGCGGCGACGCGGTCTACATCTACAACCTGGGCACCAACCTGGCCACGGGCCAACAGGGTTGGGCCGACGCCAACGGCACGTTCCACGCCTGGCCGGCCGGGGGCAACCCGCCCACTCCGGCGCCGGACGCTTCGATCGCGGGCCCGGCGGCCGGACAGTCCAGCACCATCCGGATCCCCAAGTTCTCGGGCCGCATCTACTTCTCCTACGGCCAGAAGCTGGTGTTCAAGCTGACCACCGGCGGTCTGGTGCAGCCGGCCGTGCAGAACCCGACGGACCCGAACCGCAACATCCTCTTCAACTGGTCCGAGTACACGCTCAACGACTCCGGCCTGTGGATCAACAGCACCCAGGTGGACATGTTCTCCGTGCCGTACGCGGTCGGGGTGCAGCGTGCCGACGGGAGCACGGCCAGCACCGGGCACCTCAAGTCGGGCGGCTACACCGGGTTCTTCAACGCGCTGCGCGGTCAGCCGGGCGGCTGGGCCAACCTGATCCAGACCCGGTCCGACGGCACGGTTCTGCGAGCGCTCTCACCGACGTACGGGATCGAGACGGGCGCCCTGCCGAGCACCGTGATGGATGACTACATCAACCGTGTCTGGTCGAAGTACTCGTCGTCGACGCTGACCGTGACACCGTTCTCGAACCAGCCGAACACGAAGTACTACGGCCGGGTGTCGGGCAACGTCATGAACTTCACCAACAGCTCCGGTGCGGTCGTGACAACCTTCCAGAAGCCGGACGCGGCCAGCATCTTCGGCTGCTACAAGTACCTCGACGCCCCCAACGACCTGGTGCGCGGCCCGATTTCACGCACGCTGTGCGCGGGCTTCAACCGCTCCACGCTCCTGGTCAACCCCAACCAGCCGGACACCACCACGGCGAACTTCTACGTGGACACGGTGACCAACCACTACGCGCGCAAGATCCACGCGCAGATGGCTGACGGCAAGGCGTACGCGTTCGCGTTCGACGACGTCGGCGCCCAGGAGTCCCTGGTGAACGACGGGAACCCGCAGCAGGCCTATCTGACGCTGGACCCGCTGAGCTGAGGAAACCGGACACCCCGCACGCCTGGGGGCGCGTGCGGGGTGCCGGATCGAACGGGGGAAGCGGATCAGCTGGTCGTGACGGCGGTGTCGTCGATGACGAAGCTGGTCTGGAGCGAGGAGTCCTCGACGCCGCTGAACTTCAGGGCGACCGTGGTCCCCGCGAAGGCCGACAGGCTGAAGGACTTCGCGACGTACCCGCTGGCCGCGTTGAGGTTGGAGTAGGTGGCCAGGGTGGTGGATCCGGCGGTGACCGTCAGCTTGTCGTACGCGGTGCTGGTGGTGGTCTCAGCCGTGTCGATGTGGATGTAGAAGGTGAACGTCGTCCCCGTGCAGCCGCTCGGGATCGTCACAGACTGGGACAGCGTGTCGGTGTGGGTCGAGCCGTAACCGTCGAGCCAGGCCTTGTACGAGCCGGTGCGCGCCGCCTGGCTGGTGGAGCTGGTGATGACCCCGCTGGTCGCGGTCCAGGTGGTGGCGCCCGACTCGAAGCCCGCGTTGCCAAGGAGCTGGGTCGAGGTGCAACTGCCGCCGCCGGTGGCGCTCACCGTCCAGGTGAAGGACGCCGTGCCGGTCGCGCCGGTGGAGTCGGTCACCGTGACGGTGGAGCTGTAGGTGCCCGCGGTCGTCGGGGTGCCGGTGATGGCGCCGGTGGAGCTGCTGATCGACAGGCCGGTCGGCAGTCCGGTCGCGGCGTACGTCAGTGTGCCGCTGTTGGTGCTGCTGGCCGTGATCGCCAGGCTCACCGCGGTGCCGACGGTGGAGGACTGGCTGCCCGGGTTGGTGACCGTGACGCCCGTGGTCGGCACGGTGATGTGGCTGCCGACGTTGATGCCGGCGAAGGCGTTGCCGACTCCCGCGTACTGGGCGGACGTTGTGCCGTACAGCGCTCCGGCGGCGCTGAGCGCGGCGGTGCGGGCTCCGGCGTAATTGGTGCTGGACGTCATGTACGTCGTCAGCGCCTTGTACCAGATCTGCAGGGCGGCGGCCCGGCCGATGCCGGCGACGGCGACGCCGTCGGAGGTCGGGCTGTTGTAGGTGACGCCGTTGATGGTCTTGGTGCCGCTGCCCTCGGAGAGCAGGTAGAACATGTGGTTCGCCGGGCCCGAGGAGTAGTGGACGTCCAGGTTGCCGACGCCGGAGTACCAACTGTCGGCGGAGCCGCCGTCCTTGTCGGGCTCGTCCATGTAACGCAGCGGCGTACCGTCGCCGTTGATGTCGATCTTCTCGCCGATGAGGTAGTCACCGACGTCGGTGGAGTTCGCCGCGTAGAACTCGACGCCCGTGCCGAAGATGTCGGAGGTCGCCTCGTTCAACCCGCCTGATTCACCGGTGTAGTCGAGCCCGGCGGTGTTGGAGGTGACGCCGTGGCTCATCTCGTGCCCCGCCACGTCCAGCGAGGTCAGCGCGTGGGTGCTGCTGGTGCCGTCGCCGTACGTCATGCAGAAGCAGTCGTCGTCCCAGAAGGCGTTGACGTACGCCGTGCTGTAGTGGACGCGCGAGTAGGCGGCGACGCCGTCGTTCTTGATGCCGCTGCGGCCGAAGGTGTTCTTGTAGAAGTCCCAGGTCTCCTGGGCGCCGTAGGCCGCGTCCGCGCCGGCGGTCTGGGTGTTGGAGCCCGCGCCGGTGCCCCATACGTCGTCCGCGTCCGTCATCAGAGTGCCGGTGCCGGACGTGGCGTTGTTGAGGCTGTACGTCTTGTGGCCGCCGCGCGTGGTGTCGTACAGCTGGTACGTCGAACCCGACAGCGTGGTGCTCAGTGACACCGTGCCGCTGTACTGGGTGTTGCCGGTGCCGGTCTGGATGCCCTCGAAGCGGGAGAGTTCCTTGCCGGTGGTGGCGTCGGTGATGACGTGCAGCTGGCTCGGGGTGCCGTCGTCCTGGAACCCGCCGACGACCGTCTCCCAGGCGAGCTTCGGGGTGCCGGTGCCGGCCCAGATGACCTTGCGGGCGCTGTCGGTGCTCGGCGCCTTGGCGTCGAGGGCCTTCGCGGTCGTCAGGGCCTTGGTCTCGGCGGCCGACTTGGCCACGGACGCGGTGGTCGAGGGGACCGTGAGGGTGTGCTTGTTGTTGAAGGTGGCGCTCACCGTGCCGGTCGCCTCGGCGGCGGGCGGTGTGTGCACCACGAGGTCGCCGCCGAGGACGGGGAGACCGGCGTAGGTGCGCTCGTAGCGGGTGTGGACGGTGCCGTCGTTGTCCTTGACGACGTCCTTGACGACCAGCTTCTCCTTGGCGCCGAGGCCGAGGGTGCGGGCGGTCGTCGTGCTGTTCGCGGTGGCGCTCTTCACCAGAGCGGTGCGCTGGGCCGGGGTGAGCTTCGCCTCCAGGCTGCCGGTGAGCAGCGGACTCGGGTGGGGGGAGGCGGGCTTCGCGGTCGCGGGCACCGACTGGATGCCGACGGCCAGGAAGGCGGCGGTGGAGACCAGGGCTCCTATCGCCATCCGCTTGCGGGGGATGCGTCTCACTCTTACTCCTACTGCGACGACCGCGAACGCGGCCGGTGACAGACCGGACAGCCGGGTCTGCTGTCCGGGAAGAGCCGAGCTGTGCGGGACCGGACGAACTTTGACCAATCCGTGGAGGATTCGTGGGGGTGGCTGCGTGGAGGATGACAGTGTTGACCCGTCCATGTCACCCAGGTCAGGGCCACTCAAGGGTTTTCCCTCTGTCGGGGATTTCGCTACAAGTTCCGAAATTATTCGTGACGGCTGAGCCACGCCGGCGAAACAGACCCTTCCTAACGTCGCAGTCAGCCACAGAGGTCCCATCAGCCGCATGACGGCCGCCGGACCGATAACGCTGCTTTCCCCGAAAATCCCGGAACCCGAATACAGGCGAGGCTCCGGAATTCCCTTCACTGTCCTCAGCGCCCCATGAGACAGGAGCCTCCGAGTGTCCGATCCCTCCCGCCGCGGCGTCCTCAGACTGTCCGCCGGCACCGCCCTGCTCGGCGCCCTCGCCCTCGCGGGCTGTGGGCGCGGCGACACCGCGACCGCCACCGCGAAGGCCACCGCCAAGTCGATCGACGACAAGCCGGCCACCGGCACCGTGAACGTCTGGGCCGCCCAGGGCGACGCCGATGTCCTCGGCAAGGTGATCAAGCCGTTCAAGGCCGCGAACCCGGACGTCACCGTGAAGTTCACGCTGATACCGAACTCCGAGTACTACACGAAACTCCAGGCGGCGATAGCGGCGGGCAAGGGCCCGGACGTGGCCCAGTTCTTCCCCGAGTCGCAGGCCCAGTTCCTCGACCCGTCGATCCTCCGGCCGGTACCGGACGGACTCGTCGACTCCGGCGCCTTCTTCAAGAGCCTGTGGGACGCCGGTCTGGTCAAGGACGTGGCCTACACCGTGCCCTGGTACGCGTACACGTACGCCCTCGTCTACCGCGCCGACCTCGCCAAGAAGGCGGGCGTCGAGGCACCGACCACGTGGGCCGAAATGGTGCCGTTCTTCACGGCGTTGAAGGGCGCCGGCGCCGTGCACGGGCTCGGGGCGGACAACGGCTGGGACATCTTCAACGGCCAGGACGTCGCGATGTACGCCTGGCAGGCGGGCGGCAACCTCCTCTCCCCCAGCGGCAGTTGGACCCTCGACACACCGGCGATGGTCGACGCCCTCAAGTACAACGCGTCGTTCTTCAGCTCGGGTTCGGCCGACACCGCGACGCCCACCTTCCTCGACGCGCAGCCGTACTTCGTGTCCGGCAAGACCGCCACGATGATCACCGGCCCATGGGTGCTCGGGCAGCTCGACACCGCCGCGAAGAAGACCGGCTGGACGGCGGCCCATGTCGCCACGGCTCCGCTGCCGGCCGGCGCCTCGGGCAGCATCTCCTTCTCCGCCGGGGGGACTTGGGGCGTCCTGGCGGACAGCGGGAACACGGATGCGTCCTGGAAGTTCGTCCGCTACGTCTCGAAGCCGAGCACGCAGGTCGCGCAGTACTCGGCGTACGGCTCGCTGCCCGCGGTGATCTCGGCCTGGGACGCGCCGGCGGTCAAGAAGCAGCCGCTCCTCGACGCCTTCCTCACCCAGCTGAAGAACACCAAGGCCTTTCCCCAAGTGGGCAGTTGGCAGCAGGTCGCCACCCGGCTGGGCAAGGAGGTCGAGACCGTGGCCAAGGGCACCCAGACCGCCGAGCAGGCCGCCGCGAGCATCCAGGCGTACGCCAAGACCCTCGGCACGGGCGCGGAGTGAGCCGCCGATGACCAGCACGCTCGTCCCGGGAACGCGGCGCCGGGCACGCAACTCCCGTCGTACGGCGGTGGCTTGGCTGTTCCTCGCGCCGTTCGCCGTCGTGTTCCTGCTCTACACCGCGATCCCCACGGTGGCCGCGCTCGGCTTCAGCCTGACCGATCTGCGCGGCTCGGACCTGCGCCATCCCCTCGCGGTCGACTTCACCGGCCTGGACAACTACCTGCGGCTGTTCCAGGATCCGACCTTCCTGCGGGACATCCTCAACACTGCCGTCTTCGTGGCCGTCGGTGTCCCGCTGACCATGGCGATCGGCTTCGCGCTGGCCTTGGCGCTGAACTCCGGGATCCGCCGGATACGCGGGGTGTTCCGTACGGTCTTCTTCGCGCCGGTGGTCACGAACGTCGTCGCGGTCGCCCTGATCTGGCAGTACGCCTTCACCGCGGGCGGCACCGTCAACAAGGCGCTGGGCTACGTCGGTCTCGCCGGGCCGAACTGGCTGGACGATCCGCACCTCGCGATGCCGGTGGTGATCCTGCTCGGCGTCTGGCGCAACTTCGGCACCGCGATGGTCCTGTTCCTGGCCGGGCTCCAGGCTGTGCCGGAGGACGTGTACGAGGCCGCAGCGCTCGACGGGGCGGGCCGCTGGCGGCAGTTGAGGCACATCACCCTGCCGCTTCTGCTGCCCACCACCCTCATGGTGTCGGTGCTGCTGACCGTGTTCTACCTCCAGGTCTTCGACGAGCCCTATCTCCTCACCGACGGCGGCCCGTTGGGGTCGACCGAGTCCGTATCGCTGTACACCTACCACCAGTTCGGGTCCGGCCAACTGGGCATGTCCTCGGCCGCGTCCTTCGTGATGCTGCTGCTCGTGCTGCTGGTGAGTGTCGTCCAGTTCCGACTGCTGAGGCCCCGCACATGACCGCCGTAGCCGCGTCGTTGAACGACGCCGACGCCGACGCCGACGCCGACCTGACCGCCGCCGCCGCCGGCGAGGACCGGATCGCCGTACGTCACCGGTCAGTTGGGCGCCCCCTGCTGTACGGCGCGTTGGCGCTGTGCGCGCTGCTCACGCTGCTGCCCTTCTACTGGGTGGTCAGCGGCTCGCTGCGCGGACTCGACGAGATCCGCGCCGACCCGGGGGCGTGGGTACCGCAGCACGTCACGCTCGACAACTTCGTGCGGCTGTTCCGGACCGAGGGCTTCGGGCGCTTTCTCACCAACAGCGTCCTGGTCGCCCTCATGGTGGTGATCGGCAACATCGTGGCGGCCTCGGCGGCCGGATACGCCCTCGCCAAGCTGGAGTTCGCGGGCAAGCGGCTCGCGTTCGGTGCGGTGATGGCGGCGATGATGGTGCCGTTCACGACGGTGTTCGTCACGCAGTTCGTCATCACCGTCGACATGGGGCTCGCCGACACCCTCACCGGGATCGCGCTGCCCGGCGTGGCACTCCCGCTGTCGGTCTTCATCATGCGGCAGTACGCGCAGTCGGTCCCCGACGAGTTGCTGGAGGCGGCGCGCATCGACGGCGCGGGCGAGTTCCGGATCTTCTTCCGGATCTTCCTGCCGCTGGCCGGTCCGGCGGTCGCGACGATCACGATCATGTCGTTCCTCAACTCGTGGAACAACTTCATCTGGCCGCTCATCGTCGCCCAGAGCACGTCGAGTTACACCCTCCCGGTCGGCCTCGCCGCCACCAGCCAGGCCGCCCAGCACGTCACCGACTACGGCCTGGTCCTCGCCGGCGCGCTCGTCGTGATGCTGCCGGTCCTCGTGCTCTTCCTGTTCCTTCAGCGGTACTTCGTGCAGGGCATCGCCGGATCGGGGATGCGGTGACGCCCATGACGGTGACCGTCCACGCTCCCGCCACCGGGGTGTTCGATCCCGTCGTACGGGGCAAGTCCGAGGAGGTGGAGGGGTGTTGATGTCGGGGATGAACCAGAGCGCCGTGCGGCGCGTCAACACCTCGGTCGTCCTGCGCGCGCTCGCGGTGTCCGCGGGGCCCACGACACTGACCGCGCTCGCCGAGGGGGCCGGCCTGTCCCGCCGCACCATCGAGCTGATCCTGGACTCGCTCGTCGAGGCGGGCTGGGTCGCCGAGTTGGAGCGGATACCGATCAGCGGCAGTGCCGGGCGACCGGCCCGCCGGTACGAACTGCGCGCGGAACACGCCCTGTTGGCGGCCGTGTACATCAACACCGCTGACGCCTCCGCCGTGATCGCCGACGTACGCGGCCGTATCGTCGGCCGGGCGCACCGCCCGCTGCGCGCCTACCAGGACCCGCAGGTCACCCTCGACGACGCGGCGGACCTGGTCCGCGAGGCGCTCGACGACGCGGGCGGATCACCGGACCGGCTGCGTGCGGGTGCGGTGGCGGCCGGTGGCGCCATCGACGACGAGGGTGTCGTACGACGCCTGGTGCACACCACGCGCTGGGAGGGTGTGCATCTGCCCAAGGAGCTCGAACAGCGCATCCACATGCCCTGGTTCGCGGACAACGACTCCAACCTCGGTGCGCTGGCTGAGCGTTGGCGCGGTGTGGCCGCCGACCACGACAACGTCGTATGGGCACACCTGGGCAACCGGACCGGCCTCGGCATCCTGATCCGAGGCGCCGTGCACCGGGGTCTGGACGGCGCCGCGGGCGAGATCGTCGAGGCCCACTCGATCCCGACCGACGCGATCGCCGACCGCCCGGTGGCCTTGCTGAGTTCACCGGAGGCGGCCCAACGGAAGGTGGCTCGGGAACGCTTCGACGAGGCCCGGGCGGGGGACGCCGAAGCGCTCGCCGAGGTCGACGAGTTCGTGGAGAACATCACCTCCATCCTCACCACCCTGTCGTGGACGGTCGCGCCCTCGCTCATCGTGCTCGGCGGCGGTCTGGAGGACGCGGCCGATGTGCTGCTCCCCCGGGTGCGCGAGGCGATGCGCGTCGCCCGTACCCCCGCGATCGAGCTGCGCGCCACCGGCCTGGGCCGCGACGCCGCGCTGATCGGCGCCGTGAAGCTGGCGCTCGACCGTATGGACACGGAGCTGTTCGGCCCGCTGGCCCCCAGCTCCTGACTCCCCCCACAGCAACCGTCTTTGGAGTTTTCCTGTGACCGACACCCCGCACACCGACGTCCTCATCGTGGGCAGCGGCATCATGGGTTCCGTGGTGGCCCGGCTGCTGCGGGAGAGCGATCCGGGGCTGGGTATCACGATGGTCGACGGCGGCAGCGCGATCGGCGAGGCGCCCGGGCTGCATCTGCACGACGTCGCCGATCCGGCCCTGTGGTCGCGGTACAACGAGCGGGTCGAATCCGGCATCCAGGGCATGTACACCGGCGCCGAGGTGGTGCGCGAGGTCGCGGACAGCCTCGCCGGTCTGGCGCCCGGCATGTTCCACGCGCTGGCCTTCGGCGAGGACGCCGAGGCGATGCCCTCGACCGCGTTCGCGTGGAACGCGGGCGGCATGGGCGTCCACTGGACCGCCGCGACACCGTGGCCGGCCGGTCCCGAGGTCTTCGACTTCGGCGACCCGGCCCGCTGGGCGGCCGACCTGGACACCGCGCGCCGCCTGCTCGCCGTCTCCCCCTCCCCCATCGGCCCGACCGAGGTCGGCCGGACCGTCCTCGACGTCCTGCGCCGCCGCTACGACGGTACCGCGCCCGCCGACCGGCGCCCGCAGCCGATGCCCATGGCCGTCACACCGACGGGTTCGGGCCCCATGCCCCGCACGGCACCGGGGACGATCTTCCCGGCGATCGCGGCGGGCGGCGACCCGACGTTCACGCTGCTGACGGGGACCCTTGCGACCCGGTTGCTCGTCTCGGACGGCCGGGCCACCGGCGCCCGGCTGCGCCGAGTCTCCGACGGCAAGCAGTCCGCACTCCACGCGGACACCGTGATCGTGTGCGCCGACGCGCTGCGCACCCCCCAACTGCTCTTCGCCTCGGGCATCCGGCCCGAGGCGCTGGGCCGGTATCTCAACGAGCACGCGTTCATCACCGCCCAAGTCCTTCTGGATCTGGACCGGTTCGGCATCGCCCTGGACGATCTGCCGCTCCCCCGCACCGGCGAGTTCAGCACGGACTCGCTGTGGCTGCCGCAGAACGGGCCGGACCAGCCGTTCCACGGCCAGATCATGAACCGGACGTACGTCGACGAGGACGGGCGTCCCCTCGCCCACGCCGTGGGACTGGCGCTGCTCGTCCCCGTCGAGTCACGCCCCGAACACCGGCTCGTCTTCTCGGAGTCGGAGACCGACCTCGCCGGACTGCCGCGCATCGGCGTCGAGTTCGCCTACTCCGACACCGACCGCGCGCTGATCGACCGGGGACTCGCCGAAGTCCGTGCGCTGGCCGAGGAGTTCGGCCCCTTCGACCCCGCCAGCGAACTCGCCCTGCTCCCGCCCGGCTCGTCCCTGCACCTGACCGGCACCGTCCGCTCGGGCACCGCCGACGACGGAACCAGCGTGTGCGACCCGGACGGCCGGGTGTGGGGCTTCGACAACCTGTACGTCGCCGGCACCGGCGTGATCCCCACCCCGATGGCCGCCAACGTGACACTGACCGGCGCGGTGACGGCCGTACGGGCCGCCCGGGCCGTCACCACCCGCACCGCGCCGCTCGCCGCGCACTGAAAGGAAGCCCGAACGTGAAGGAAGCCCGGACGTGATCGACATCGTGAAGGAATACCGCGTGGCGCTGCCGGCGTGGATCGACGACGAGCTGGCCGACGTGCCCGCCGTCGTCCCCGGCCGCGAGGACCGGATGCGCCTCGTGCACCGGCTCGCGGACCGCAACTGGCGGGAGGGCAACGGCGGTCCGTTCGCGGCCCTCGTCGCCGAGCGCGACACCGGCCGGATCGTCTCGGTGGGCGTGAACGTCGTTCTCGCCTCCGGAGTCTCCAGCGCACACGCGGAGGTCGTGGCACTCGGCCTGGCTCAAATGGCCACCGGCGGCTGGGACTTGGGCGCCACCGGCCTCCCGTCCCACGAGCTGGTCGTCAACTGGCGCCCCTGCGTGCAGTGTTACGGCGCCACCCTGTGGTCCGGAGTGCGCACTCTGGTGGTCGCGGGCGAGGGCCCGGAGCTGGAGGAGATCACCACGTTCGACGAGGGCCCGCTCGGCGCGGACTGGGCCGAGCAGTTCGAGGCACGTGGCATCGAAGTCGTAGGAGACGTGCTCCGCAACGAGGCGCTGGCCGTGTTCCACGACTACCGCAAGGCCGTGGACGAGGCGGACGGCATCGTCGTCTACAACGCGCGCGGAGGTACGGCATGACCGCGCGCTTCGCGACCGACGTCGTCACCTTCTACCACCCGGACTTCTGGGATCTCCCCTCCGCGGACGCCGTACGCGCGTGGGCGCTGGCGCACCCCGAGCTGTTCTGGGCGCGGGTGATGGACGCACTGGACGAGGCCGGCGTCACGGGCATCGAACTCACCTTCGCGCCCGGGGACATCGAGTCGGCGCTGCGGGCGTTCGGCAGCGCGCAGGGCTTCCGCCGCGAGCTGGTGTCCCGTGGGCTGGCCGTCGTGAGCGCGTTCGTCGCCGGGGAGGACAGCCCCGACTGGCGGGACGCCGGCAACCTGTCCGCGATCGTCGCCGACGCCGAGCGGCGCGCGGCCTTCCTCGTAGACGTGGGGGCCGAACTCCTCGTCGCGGGCCTCCCGATGCGCACGACGTTCGGGGCCCGGCCGCCCCTCTTCGTCGACGCCCCGTACATGACCCGCATGGCCGACATCGCCCACGCGGTGGGCGAGGCCGTCTCGCAGCAGGGCGTGCGGCTCGCCTTCCATACGGAGTCCAACAGCACGCTCTGGTACGAGCGCGACATCGACCTGTTCATGTCCTTCACCGATCCGCGCTACGTCTGGCTGTGCCCCGACTCCTGCCACATCGCGCTCGGCGGGGGCAACCCGGTGGCCGTGGCACGCCGTCACGCGCGGCGCGTCGCGCTGGCGCACTGGAAGGACGCCGTCAGGCCCATCGACGTGGAACTCACCATCGACGAGACGGTCTTCGCCCAACAGCAGCCCTATATGGCCGAGTTGGGCTCGGGCATCGTCGACTGGAAGGGCTGGGCCGACGCGATGTCCCATACGCCCGGCGCGGACACGGTGCTCATCGAACTGGACGAGGCCGCCGATCCGGTCGCCGCGTTGCTGGCGGGGCGGGCGGTGGCGTCGTCGGTGCTGCCGTGACCGGTGGCACAACTGCGGTGGCGGAACGGTCACTTGATACGATCCGATCATGCCGCGCCTGGTGGATGTTCCTGGGTACGTACGCTTCTGGACCGCCTCCGCGATCTCGTCGTTCGGCTCGCAGATCACCGGGCTGGCGCTGCAGATCCTCACCGCCGTCACGTTGAGCGCGTCCGCCACGGAGGTGGGTCTGGTCAGCGCGGCCCGCTGGGCGCCGTATCTGCTCTTCGGGCTCGTGGCCGGGGTGCTGGTGGACCGCTGCCGGCGCAAGCCGGTCATGGTGGCCATGGATCTCGGCCGGGCCGTTCTCCTCGGCGCGATCCCGCTGCTGTACGCGCTGGACCGGCTCAGCATCGCCGCACTGTGCGCGTGTGTCTTCGCCTTCGGGCTGCTCTGTCTGTTCTTCGAGGCCGCCAACCACTCCTACGTCCCGCAGCTGGTCCCCAAGGAACTCCTCAACGCGGGCTATGCCCGGCTGGGACAGGCCGACGCGGCGGCGGGGTCGACCGGGCCGCTGATCGCCGGAGTGCTGATCAAGCTGGTAGGCGCGCCGCTGGCCGTACTCGTGGACGCCGTGAGCTATCTGGCGTCCGGCCTGCTGCTCGCCTCGGTGCGGGCCCACGACCCCGTTCCCGACCGAGGCGCGCGGCGCAGTCTCGTGACCGAACTGCGCGAGGGCGTGGCCTGGGTCTACCGCCATCGGACCTTGGCGTCCATCGCGCTGACCTCGCACCTGATGCTCCTGTTCAACACCGTCGTCAGCACGGTCTTCGTGGTCTTCGCCCTGCGTGAGCTGAGGATCGGGGACTTCGGCCTGGGTGTGACGTACGCCTGCGCGGGCCTCGGTGGGGTGCTCGGCGGTGCGTTCTCGGCACGCGCGGCGCGGAGGTTCGACGTCGGCGCCGTCCTGATCGCGGGCCGTCTCGTCGCCGCCGTCGGCTGGCTGCCGCTGGTCCTTGCCCAGCGCGGACCGTGGGCGCTGGTCTCGGTGTCGCTGGCCTTCTTCGTGGTCTCCGGCGCCATCTCGCTCGAAAGCCCGGTCGAGATGAGCTACCGCCAGGCGGTCACGCCCGAGCGGCTGCGGGGCCGGATGAATGCCACGATCCGCTCGTTCAACTGGGGAATGGTCGCGATCGGCGCCCCGCTGGGCGGACTCCTCGCCGACCGCGTCGGCTACCGGTTCGCCCTGTGGGTGGGCCTGTCCGGGGCGATGCTCCAGGCACTTCTGCTCGCCGTGTCGCGCACTCGGGAGGCCCGCGACACCGACGGGGTCGAGCCTCTTGTACGGGCCTGAGTCCGCGGCCCGTTCCACCGAAATGCGGCACGCGGGAAGCAGGGGGATGCTGGGAGGGCCAACGCACGTCCGAAGGAGGACAGCCATGTCGTTCATGGACAAGGTCAAGGGAATGCTGGGCCAGCACCCCGACCAGGCCAAGCAAGGCGTGGAACGGGCGGGAGACATGGTCGACAAGCGCACGGGCGGCAAGCATGCCAAGCAGGTCGACATGGCCCAGGACAAGGCCAATGACTTCATCGACCGCGAGAAGCCGCAACAGCCCTGACCGCTTCTGTCCCCGTATCACCCTCGATGCGACCGAAGCGCACCCCGGAAAGCACAGAGTTAATCGACAGCTGATGCGAAAAGGTTGCGCACGCCGGGCCTGATCCATACATACTCCCCCCACAAGAAGCCACAACTCTGGGGGGAGTTGGCTCATGCAAGGCACGATCGACGGGTTCCGCTATGGCGCGGTGACCCCGGTGGCGGCCTATCTGATGGCCTGCCTGGGAGGGGCTCTGGGACTGCGCTGCGTGGTGCGGTCCCTGCACAACAGACAGTCGTGGAAAGCGGGTTGGCTCGCGCTCGGCGCGACGTCGATCGGCAGCGGCATCTGGACGATGCACTTCATCGCGATGATCGGCTTCCAGGTCGAGGAGACCCGGATCGGTTACGACGTCGGCCTGACGGTGCTGAGTCTGGCCGTGGCGATCGTCGTGGTCGGCATCGGCGTGTTCGCCGTGGGCTACCGGGGCGCCACCGCCGGAACGCTCTCCGCGGCCGGCGTCATCACCGGATTAGGCGTCGCCGCCATGCACTATCTGGGCATGGCGGCCCTGAAGTTGAACGGCGACATCGAGTACCGGACCAGCACGGTCGCGCTCTCCGTGGTGATCGCGATCGTCGCCGCGACGGCGGCCCTGTGGGCGGCCGTCTCCATCCGGGGCTTCCTGGCGAGCCTGGGTGCCAGCCTGGTGATGGGCGTGGCCGTGTCCGGGATGCACTACACGGGCATGGCGGCCGTGAGTGTCCATCTGCACGGCACCGGCGGAGAGTGGACGGGCGACTCGGCCAACTCCATTCTGCTTCCCATGCTGTTGGGGCCGGCCATCTTCCTGCTGCTGGCCGGGGTCGTCGTGATGTTCGACCCGCTGCTGGTGATGGGCGAGGGCGAATGGGACCGCTCCTTCGTCCGCCACCGGGTCGGCCCGGACGCGAGCGCCAGACAGCCCGCCCCACGCCCCGACTCGCTCTTCGACACAGCAGACCGCCCGGCGGCCGGCCGACCGGACCGTTACGAGAGCCCGGCCGCCCCACCGGGCAGCCGCCGGAGCCGGAACACTCACAGGAATCCCACTCGACAGGCCCCGTACGGCAGCCCCGTGGTGCCACCTCCGGCGACTGCCCGCAGCGCCCACAACACGCCGGCCAACCCCGCACGCGGCCGCCCGGACCCGTACGGGGCACCGCAGCGCCCCGGGGAGTGGTGACCGACAGCACACACCACGCACCGGGTCACCCATCCCTCTGTCACCAAGTCGCTTTACGGCGCGCTCAGTTGGGCGCGCCCGGCGGCACCCTCGGCAGTGGGTCGACCCGCACCGACCCGGCGTCGGCAAGGAACGCCCGGATCAACTCCCCGGCCTCACACGCCTGTTCGTCGCCCTGGCACCGCAGCTCCGTCCCGAGCCGCCGCACCGCACCGCGCAGTGACATGCGTACCGGTGTGTGGAGTGCCGTCTCGTCGAGCAGGGTCAGCAGCTGGTTCAGGAGGGTCCAGTCCGCCGCGTGCTGTACGGCGGCCCCGCCGGGGAGTTCGGCGGGTGCCGGGTCGGTACGGCGCCAGGTGGTGGCGAGGAGTGCGTCGACGAGGTCGGTGACACCGGGCGCCGCGGGGTCGGCGGCATGCTGCCAGGCCACGCGGTTGAGCCGGGCCGGGTCCAACAGGTGCTCCGTGACGAGCGCGGTCGCGACCCGTACGGCCTCGAAGGGGTCGAAGATCCGCCCGGCAGCCGTGTCGAGGTACTGCTCCGTCCGGTCGTAGCGGATCGCGGGCGGGGTCAGGGTGTCCAACACCGCTCCGGGCAGGGCGAGTTGCTCAGCCCGGAGGAGTTCGGCGAGTCGGGTCAGCGCCGTGTGCTGGGTGGCCGGGTCGACGGCCTGCGCGCCTCGGCCGTCCTCGCCCGCGAGGCCGTAGGCGTAGCGCACCCCGCCGACCAGCCGGGCCACGGCCGTCACCTCGTGCCGGTGCAGGAGGTGCAGCAGGACGGCCCGTTCCTCCAGTTCGCCGGTCTGCCGGTCGGGCGGCAGCACCGCTCGGGAGAATCCGTCCAGTGCGATACGGCGGACGCGCAGCATCGTCTCCAGCGCCTGGAGGGCGTCCGGCCCGCTCACCCAGGTCACGGCGTCGACGTGGGCGGCGTCCGGCCCCTGGGCGTCCTCGTCGGAGAGGTACGTCAGGCCCGACTCGGCGGCCTCCCGGCGCAGTTGGGCGAGCGCGGACTCCTCGTCGGAGGCGATGAACCGGCCGTAGGCATGCGCGACCAGGAAGTGGTCCCACGGCCCGAGTCCCGTACCGTACGCGGCGGACAGGTCGAGGTCTCCCTCTTCCGTGACGCCGATCCGCGCGTGCGGGTAGTCCATGACGGACGACTCGGGGTGTCCCGTACTGGCGAAGTTGTGCATGAAGCCGAGCGCGTGGCCGATCTCGTGCGCGGCGAGCTGACGCAGCCGGGCGAGCACCAACTCCTCGACGGCGGCGAGCCGTTCGGCCTCGTCCGGGCGGCCGTACGGTGCGAGCAGGGCCTCGCCGAGCGCGCGGACCTGCTCGACGCGCTGCGAGCCGAGGCGTACCCGGGCGTGCAGGATCTCGCCGGTGCGCGGGTCGGTCAGGCCCTGGCCGAGGGACCAGCCGCGGCCCGCCCGGTGCACCCAGACCACGCCGTTGACGTCGGGGTCGTACGGGTCGAAGCCGTCGTCGCCGGGCTCGACCCGGTAGGCGTCGGGGAGTCCGATCCCGGCGAAGGCCTGCCGCCACCAGTTGCCGCCCTCGACGATCGCCGAGCGGAAGGGTTCGGGGACGGCCGGGTCGATCCGGAAGACGATCGGGGCGCCACCGGGTTCCGCGCGGAACCGGGGCTGGAGTTTGACCTGGGTGCTCGCCCGGCCGACGAGGCCGTGGTCGGCGTATCCGATGGCGTAGCCGCCCGAGGCGGGGTGGTAGCGCCGGACGGGCAGCGGGGAGGCGGGCAGGCGCAGCAGGTTCAGCTGCTGGACGACGGTGAGGGCGCGCGGGTCGGCGGCGACGGCCCGGACCGCCGAACCGCGGCCGGGGCCCCGGAAGGTGAGCAGCGCGGGCAGCCGGACGGCGGTGGGCCCGGAGCGGCTGTCGGCGACGAGCGGGACGCTGGTGGACGCGTCGACCGTGTAGTCGCCCTGCTCGCGCGCGTACAGGTGCTCGGCGATTCCGTCGTGGTCGGCGAGGACGAGCCCGGTGGCGTCCACGACCGCGGCGCCGTTCTCCTCGCGCAGCACGGGCCCGCTCCACAGCACGGACAGCGCGAACGACTCGTTTCCGGCCCGTACGGCGGCCGCGTCGCCGGAGGTCAGGAAGTGCTTGTTGCGGACGGCGAACAGGACCCGGTCGCCGACCCGGCGGAACTCCGCGAGCCAGGTCCGGCCCGCCTTCCCCCGGTCCAGCCAGAGCTCGCTGGAGCCCAGGCCCTGGGAGAGGGAGACGGAGAGGAGGAAGGGTTCGTCGAAGTGACGGATGCCCAACAGCAGCCGGTCCGAACGGAGTTCGGGGTCGGGGATCAGATCGATGAAGTCGGCTTCGCCGGGCATGCGGGGGCCTTTCGGTTGAGCAACGTCGAGTTGATGTTGTCAGGCCCCTGCCTCTCACCCCGCGTTGGCTCGTTGTTACGGTGCACCGGTGTCTGAATCTTCACGCGATACTCCCGAAGGCGCCGGTTGGGGCGCGGCGGAGCGCGGCGCGTATCAGCAGCTCATGCCGTCCCATGTCGAGAAGGTCTCGTGGCTCAGCCCGAAGACTCTGTGGGCCGCGCGCAACGGTGTGTTGGCGTCCTGGTTCGGGGACCCGACCGGTGATACCCGCAGCCGTTGGGTGGCGCAGCGCGCGGAGGCCGGCGCACCCGCCGACAAGGTGATCCGGCGCGACGACCCGGACACCTTCTCCTTCATGGTCATCGGTGACAGCGGCGAGGGTGACGATCCCCAATACGCCGTCGTGCCGGGCTTTCTGAAAGCCAGTCAGGAAACGGCCTTCGCGGTCGTCGCCAGCGACGTCATCTATCCCGTCGGCACCGCGGACGACTACGAGACGAAGTTCTTCCGCCCGTACCAGGCCTATCCGGCGCCCATCTACGCGATACCCGGCAACCACGACTGGTACGAGGGCCTCGGCGGCTTCATGCGCGTCTTCTGCGACGACGCGCCCGCGCTGCCCGCACCGAAGGCACCGCGCCCGCTGACGCGCGCCTGGTTGCGCTCGCTGCTGTGGCACCGCCCCCGCCCGTCCGACGGTGAACACCTGCACAAGGCAAGGGAGTTGCGCTCCTCGCCGGTCCACCAGGCCGTGCAGCCGGGCCCGTACTGGGCGATCGACGCGGGACCGGTGCGCATCATCGGTATCGACACGGGCCTGTTGGGCACGATCGACGCCGAACAGGGCACCTGGCTGCGCGAGGTGGCGAAGGGAACCATGCCGAAGATCCTGATCACCGGTTCACCCCTGTACGTGGACGGCGAGCACCACCCGTGCGGGTTGGA